>Ga0209542_10000062_pt1 | contig 280049 bp, 240 predicted proteins | sample RifCSPhighO2_01_FD_184028 | JGI IMG/M metagenome (GOLD analysis project Ga0209542, IMG submission 184028) | Soil microbial communities from Rifle, Colorado - Rifle CSP2_plank highO2_0.1 (SPAdes) (version 2) | ecosystem: Environmental > Terrestrial > Deep subsurface > Rock core/Sediment ...
GAGGCGCGCCTGCGCGCGCCGAGCGGAGAGGGTTTGTCAGGGGAAAACCAATGGGCGGCGCTACGCGCCGCCCACGATTTGGCTTCAAAAAAGTCATCTAGTTTTATTATGGTGCCCCCGGCAGGAATCGAACCTACATATCCACCTTAGAAGGGTGGCGTTCTGTCCATTGAACTACGGGGGCATTATGCCCCAAACTTTATTAATTTTACCACAGAATTCAGCTCCTTGCCAAATTAGAAAAATGAGGTAATATTTCTTTCGTTGTCGAACATTGAAAATCAGGAGCTGAGAGTTGGATAAACCCAGCTTAAAGGCATCGGATTCGTTTTGGATCAGAGCCAAAAAACGCTTCAACCGAAAACCCGTAAGAAATTGTCTGAAGACGCTTTTTGCGCTTGTTCTGCTGATTATGGCGGTGCATATCGGCTGGATCGCGAACTATATTTTGTTTAACCGTGAAAATATGCCCGACATAAACATCCTTCTGAAGCTCGAACTGTCTGTTGTGGGAACAATATACGATGAAAACGGTAAAACTATCGCTAATTTATCCAACGAATTTCGCTGGATGGTCAGGCCGGAAGAAATTCCGCCAATAGTAGAACAGGCGTTTTTATCAGCCGAGGATAAGTCATTCTACTACCATAACGGCATAAGCTGGCGGGATATTGGAAGAGCCGTTTGGATAAACGGCGGACACATATTTGATCGGTTATTGAGCGACAGGAGTATTGACCTGACGCCGACCCAGGGAGCGTCAACTCTTGATCAACAGCTCGTGCGGCTGGTATATCTCAAAGACAAGACCAGCGCTGAAGACTCTGAACAGTTATTGTATGATAATTATTTCACCCGCTTAGCGCTCATTATACCGATACTAAGCGATATTCCCGACATCAATAAGGGCTGGCGGAAAATTGAAGAAGCCCGTCTTGCTTTGTGGGTCAATGAGGAATTTACCAAGCCGGACAATTTCGGTTCTCGCCAAAGAGCTAAAGAAGAGATTCTCGCAAGGTATCTAAGTTTAGCTAATTTCCGATATGCTTATGGAGTCAAGGCTGCGGCAAGGTTTTATTTTGACAAGGACTTAAGCAATTTTGATTTCAATGACACGGATAAGGCAGCATTTCTGGCGGGAGTGATTAAAAACCCGACCCTCTACGCGCCACGAATCAACCAAGAAGCAGACGATACAAGCGTTATTGGGCTCAGGCAGATCAATAGACGAAATGCCGTGTTGGATCTGATGGTTAAAAACAGATATCTTTCCAGGGAAGATGCCGTTAAATTTAAGGAGAAAAAAATTCCAATTCCGACAAGAGACATGCGCAATACGACCGATGCTCCGACGGTCGTCGGAGAGACGCTCCAAGAAATTCGTCGGAATAATCTTGGCGTCGGCCATCTTTTCAACGGCGATGTGATGATTCATACGACCGTTGATCTTGATATCCAAAAAATTGCCCAGGAGGCCTGCGAGAACGGACTCGACCAATATGAAAAGAGGCGTCCGGAGCATCGCGCTCAAACCCAGTGCTCGGCTATAGTTCTTCGAAATGGCGATGCCGCCATACTGGCTGAAGTTGGAGGAAGGAAATTCTACCAAGGCAGAGAGTACAGATACAGCGATTTAAACAGAGTCAATCGCATGCGACAGATCGGTTCTTCGTTCAAGCCATTCGTTTATTTGACGGCATTTATGAACGGTTGGGAACCCGACAGCAAGATTGTCGATTCTCCCTTTCCAATATCAATGGGATACGGACGGGGTTATCATTGGATTAATAACTATGACAGGAAATTTTTGGGCGAAATAACTCTTTGCGAGGCGCTGTATCGTTCCCGCAATGTTCCGACCGTTCGGCTAACAATGGCGTTAGGAAACGGTTCGTTTGAAGAGAGCGGAATGAAGAAGGTAATCGATACGGCAAGGATGCTTGGCGTTAAGAGTCCGTTCCATAGCGATACGGATCACTTAGGGAGAACGGTTTACTATCCTACCTCTGCTCTCGGGGCCTCAGAGATGACCTTGCTTGAACTCACCAATGCGTATCGAGAGATAGCTTCAGGCATTTCCGTCGAGCCCTTTATCGTTCAGCGGGTTATAGGCAGGAATGGCGAAGATGTTTTCGAAAAACCATATACCGGCAAACCGTCGGCCATAGATCCAGGAGCCCTGGCAATGGTGCGGCATTGTTTACGAAAGGTTGTAACTCAACCGGGAGGTACGGCCTACTCCCTTACCGCTTCGAACTTTTCCGTACCCGTAATGGGTAAGACCGGGACGACCGACGATTTCAGGAATGCTCTTTTTATCGGCTCTACCTATGGTTTGAATGGCATAACCGTAGGAACGGAAATAAATTTTGACGACAACGCTGAGCTTGGCGACAGCGAGACCGGAGCCAGAACTGCATTACCGATATTCAAAGAAATAATGGGGGAAATATATGAACTTAATTTGGCGTTGTCTCCCCCTGAATTTCCCAAATAAACAAAAGACGGTACAGAATAGAATAGATAAGTACATTTTAAATCCCCGATAGGCGGGGATTTTTAAATTTATTCTGCAAGATGTTTTGTTCTGAACAGGGGAGCCGCGCGCTTGATAGCCGTGATATAGGCCGCATTCCTTAAGTCAGTTTTGTATGTCTCTGCAACTTCAATGACCTCATCAGTCGACGTGACCATCATCTCGTTTAATCGCTCGAGCACTTCTTTTGTCTTGGGCCTGGGAACGCGTTCGTCTTTGATGTTTACATTTCGTGCCCACTCAAAGAATGATACAGTAACGCCTCCGGCATTGGCTAAAATATCTGGAATGACTAGAACGTTCTTTGATTTGAGTATCTCATCTGCTTCGGGAGTGGTCGGACCGTTTGCTCCTTCAAGAATAATCTTTGCTTTTATCCTGTCGGCATTATCCAAGGTAATGACATTCTCAAGAGCGGCCGGGATCAGGATGTCGCAATCCAACTCAATAAGCTCCTCGCTTGTAAGCGGTATGGAACCGGGGGCTCCAATCACCTTTTTTGTTGCTTGCACATGCTCATTTAATTTTGCGATGTCGAGACCCTTACCGTTGTAAATACCTCCGCTAACGTCGCTTACGGCTACAATTTTAAAATGCGGGAATCTTTCCCTGATAAAAAAGGCCACATGAGAACCAACATTACCGAAACCCATCACGGCCACTCTTGTTTCAAGGCCGTAAAGTTTATCAAAATTGTAGAGCCGGTATTTCTGAAAAACTCTTTCAAGGATGGAAACCAGTCCGAACCCCGTAGCTTCATTGCGGCCGGGAATACCGCCAAATCCATAGCCAACCGGCTTGCCGGTAACAACACCCGCAAAACGAGCATCCTCCCTGGAACGCCTTCTTGTCGCGTAACGTTGGCGGATCCAATTCATTATTTTTGGATTAGTCCCAACATCAGGCGCCGGTACGTCTCTAAAAGGCCCAAGAATATTTCTTTCATCCATCTCATCTACAAGTTTTTCAGTGATAGCCTTTAATTCTTGGAGCGAATGTTTTAGCGGGTTAACGGCAACTCCGCCCTTTGCGCCTCCCCACTCAAGGCCCATAATCCAGCACTTGATGCTCATCTCAATAGCATGAGCTTTCATCATATCTTCGTTAACATCCTGGTGATAACGAATACCGCCTTTATGCGGCTGGTCAACATGGGGAGAACGGTGCCATATTCTTACCGCTTTAAATCTTCGGGTGCTTCCATCGTCCATTTGCGCTTCTATATCGCATCCCCAATCCAGCTTGAAACCTCTTAATGTGTCCAGCGTTTGCTTATCGAGATCTATGGTCTTGGCGGCGTTTTCCACCCTGACGAGAACATTATTCAGGTGGCTCACTGAGCATCCAATAATTTAAAAAGTTCTGACCGTTAAAATATGCCAAATAATAAATTAAGGCAAGTATAATTGGGGGGATTAATGATTAATTGACAAGCGCCGAACATTGGTATATTTATGCTTTAATGTCTTATCCTTTTGATCCGTACAAAATAAAAGTACTGGATCGCATACAAATACTGAGCAAAAGCGAAAGAGTAAAAACGCTCCAGGAAGCCGATTATAATCTTTTTAAAATTCCCTCTGAAAAGGTGGCCGTAGATTTGCTTACCGACTCCGGCACGTCTGCCCTGTCTCAAGAGCAGCTGTCTCAAATGATGCTTGGAGACGAGGCTTATGCATCGGCAAAAAGCTGGGAAAGATTCGAAGCCGCGGTTAAAAATTTCACGGGCAAAAAAGAAGTTATCCCCGTGCATCAAGGCAGGGCGGCTGAGAAGATCATGGCCGAGGTATTTTTGGACAAAAACGATGCCGCTTTTTCCAATAGCTTTTTTGATACCACCCGGGCTAATTTTGAGCACCGGGGAGCAACCTGTTTTGATATACCGACAAAAAAATCGGCCGATTTGTTAAAGCCCAGACTGTTCAAGGGTGATATTGATATTAAAAAACTTAGAAATCTTTTAAACCGTTATAAAAAACAGGCGAAAGTCGTCCTGATGACCCTGACCAATAATACCGGCGGCGGACAGCCGGCCTCTCTAAAGAACATTGAACTTGCCAGGGATATTACCGTAAAAAGGGGGCCTAAATTTATAATTGACGCTTGCCGGATAGCCGAAAATGCGTACTTCGTATGGCTTTACGAACAAAAAAGAAAAGGGAGCATTAAAAATATTATCCGCAACCTTTTTTCTTTATCTGACGCTGCCTTTATGAGCACAAAGAAAGATGGCTTGGCAAACAGCGGCGGTTTTATCGTTACCAACGATAAAACTTTGGCCGCTAAGTTTAGAGAATTAACGGTTCTTTACGAAGGATTTATCACCTACGGCGGGATGACCGGCAGAGAAATGGAAACGATCGCCCGCGGGCTTGAGGAAGTTATCAACCTAACTTACCTTGAGCACAGGATCGGCCAGATCGCTTATATTCATAGTGAACTGGCTAAAATAGGCGTACCGTTGATCCACCCTCCGGGCGGGCACGCCGTTTATGTTGACGCGGGTAAACTTTTTTCACACATACCTCGAAATGAATTTCCGGGGCAAGCGTTAGTTGCTGCCCTCTATCAAGAAGGCGGCATCAGAAGCGTGGAGATAGGGTCGCTTATGCTCGGCAAAACTTCAAAACCGGAACTTGTGCGCTTGGCTGTTCCGCGAAGAACCTATACCCGATCACATTTTGATTATGTAGCTGAAGTGTTTAAAAAAATCGTTGCCGATAAAAAACGATACAGAGGATTTAAAATAACCTGGCAGCCGTCAACATTAAGACACTTCACCTGCAAATTAAAACCTACCAATAAAACCGGCCATTACCGGAATTAATTGACAAATTAAGACAGATGTGACATAGTTTCATAAACAGGCCAGAAGAAGAAAAGAATGGCTCAAGAAAAAGAAACTGTCCTTTTAAAAATCAGCGGTGAATCATTAAGCGGAGAAGGTAATCATGGATTATCCCGTTCTCCCCTTGAGTTCATCGGCGAAGAGGTTGTTTCCGTGTCGCATACCCACCAGCTTGCTATTGTGGTTGGCGGAGGCAATATAATCCGTGGAGCCAAACTAAAACAGGAAATATTCAGAAAAGACGTCGTAAGCGCCGATTATATGGGAATGCTTTCCACCATCATAAACGCTCTGGCTCTCCAAACATTTCTTGAAAACGAGTATGGGCTGGACACTAGAGTTATGAGCGCTCTTGAAGCGCATCAGGTATGTGAGCCTTATATTGTTCGAAAAGCGCTAGGCCATTTGTCAAAGGGGCGGATAGTCATCTGCGCCGGCGGTATAGGTACACCAAATTTTTCCACTGATACGACCATGATCATCAGAGCCCACGAGGCAGGGGCAAGAATTGCGCTCAAGGGCACAAAAGTTGACGGAATTTATGACAGAGACCCCAAGAAAGAAGCCGATGCGAAATTTGTCCAAGAAATTGCCTATTTAGACTATCTGAATAAAAAACTGGGTATTGTTGACGCCACCGCCGTAACACAGGCGATGAATCACGGAATTGAGATAAAGGTATTCAACTTTTTCGTCAGAGGAAATTTGAGGCGAGTCCTCGTAGAAAAAAACATCGGCTCGGTTATTCGTTAAATCCACACATTGTGGGTTTTTTGATTGTGGAGCGGGTAGGGGGAATCGAACCCCCGCCGACAGTTTGGAAAACTGCCGTACTGCCACTATACGATACCCGCGAATAATCAGTTAGAACCATAATATACTAAAAATTGTTGTTTTGGTATACAGATTTCTTGCTATTTTATTTTAACAATGTTACCTTTTTGGCACGATATATCAGGACTTTTACAATGAGACAGAGAAGCGCTAAATTGATCTTATCCGCCCTAAGCGTTTTTGTATTTTTTGCACAGTCGGCATATGCCCAGAATAAAGAAATGCTGTTCAGTTCGGGCGAAGTTTTGATTGCGGATGAACCCTTACCGTCAAAAGTTTTCAATGCTCAGAAAAACGTTCTGAAAATAATAGCCGGATTTTATTCCAAAGATGATGCCAATCCCGATTCTTTTATTTTTTTGGGCAGCGGTTTTGTGGAGAAAAATTCTGGTTTGGTAGTTACGGCAAGGCACTTGCTCGTAGAACCTCTTTTTAGCGTTGGTCAGCCGCATGTTGTCAACGGTGATTTGGTGTCGAAATATGCGCATGACTTCTATGCGATAGTTGAAAGAGCCGATAGTTTAGAGATCTTCCCCCTCTTTTTTGTGGCGATGAGTAAGTTGGATACTTACGGCGATGTAATGCTTTTAAGGCCCACCAATAAAAATTTGAACGTAAATCCTCTGGAATTGGATTTGAACGCATCTCTTGGAGATACGGTTTACACAAGCGGATTTACTGCCCATTATTCAAACTATTATGATCTCGATGGGAAAATAAAAAATGTGCTTGTAGACGAGATCAAATTTAATTTTAGAAATAAAATCTCAGCCATAAAGGAAAATCAAGGGCTGGCTGCTGCCGGAGTGAGCAGAATATACAGAATGGTTGACCATGCCCAAGGCGGGTTTTCCGGCGGACCGGTTCTCAATGACCAGGGCCGCGTGATCGGCATTACGATAGAGGTGAACGGAGCTTTCGTATATGCAATGTCCGCTAGGGATATTTTGAATCTAATCTCATCTCTGCTCTAAATAATTTTAATACAAAACCCCGCAACGGGGTTTTAATTATGCTGGCCTAATGAGAGGAAGTCCCTCGGTGCTCAACCCAAGCCGCTTCAGGGCTTTAAGAGCATCATTGTGTCCGTATCTCATTATCTGGGCTATATCTGCTTGAGTGAAATTTGTGAAATCAAACTGAACATTGCGTCCTGAACCGGAAACCATCACTACTTCCGGGGCATGTTTGTCAAACAAGCGAAGTCGGCCATGGTTCATTCTGCCAATTAACTCATCGATCTCTTGAAGGTTGTCGGATAACTTTCCTAAGCTCACCAGCTTGTTTCTTATGGCAATCCCCTCATCAATCCTCTCCTTCAAACTAAGTTGCAGGCGGTCATTTGTCGTAGAAGCAATTGACTGCACCCATTCAATTCTGCTGACGAGATTATACTTTTCCGATTCAAGGGGTCTGTAATTCAGTCCGTTAATGTCGATTATGACGATAATATCATAATCGACAGGCTCTCTTATGGCCTCCTCCAGCAGAAGAGACGCCCTATAGCCGCCGTCCACCAGAAGCAAGGAGTTAAATTTAGGATGAGTCTTATTGGCGAGTTTAAGTTCTTTTGGCCTATCAATGGTAAAGGAGTTAAAAAGAGGCACGACGCCCATTGATGCCGCCACTCCAATGTGTATCAATTCTTTGTGTTCAGGGATTCTGTTTGAGAAAATAATCTGCTGACCGGTCAGATAATCAACTGTCCCTATTTTTATGACTGCCGCCTCCGGGCTAAATATTCTGTCCAAATACGGTCCGCAACGCTCCCTTATAAGTTGGGCCAAATGTAGGTTTGAAAATACGTGGCCATTCTTCAATCTACGAATTACTGAAATATATGCCTTCCTTTCTTTAGTAGTCAATATGCGCTGAATTTTTGTTTTCCAATTCCCGCTAAGAAATTGGATGAAGTGATCTAGCTCTTCTTTTTCATCGCCAACTATATCTTTTGGGGTTAAATTCAACCAGATATTGCAGAGTTTTTCCTCCTCACCGATACAGCCGAGAAGAGCGGTCGGGCAAGATCCGGAAACGGCATAGATACCGGCGATATTGACGTCCGACTTATTTAGTTGGAGCCCTTGTCTTAAAGTAGCGAGGTATTGAGCGCTGTAAGGACCGTTTGATGGTCCGGCGCGGGGCAAGATCGCAATCTTAGCGCCCTTTTTGAGTTGCATGATCCCCCTAATTATTAAAGGTCATACTTTTTATATATACCAAAATCAAAAAGCCCGCAACTCTTCGTTGGGGCTTTCCGATAATAATATTCCGGATCCGAAATATTATGTTTATTTAATGGCTTCTTTGAGCAATTTACCGGCCGTGAATCTTGGCTTCTTGGATGCCTTAATCTGAATGGTCTCGCCCGTTCGAGGGTTTCTGCCTTCTCTGGCTTTTCTGTCGGCAACCTTGAAGATACCGAAACCGGTGATATTGACCTTATCGCCTTTTCTCAAAGCGTCAGTAACCATATCAACAAAAGCGTCTAACCATTCCACGCCCTGTTTATTGGTAACGCCCATCTTTTCAGCCAACATTTTGGCCAGTTGGCTCTTTTTTACTGTGTTCATTAACTAAAGACCGACAACCAACTATCAACTACCAACAACAAAAGGTTGTGGGTTGTGGGTTGTGGGTTGTGGGGTTATTTTTTTAAATCTCCAATTCGACCGATTGGTGATTTTATTATCACGCTTTCATTTTCTAGGTTTTGCGCGAAAAATGCAAGCCCCCTGTTGATATTACCTATATTTTTAGCAAATTTTTTAAAAACAGCTAGTTTGGGATTGGTCGTTGGAAAATAACAAAAACCCCAAAAATGGGGCTAGATCGGGTTAATTAATCACGGGGAATCCAACTTATATCAAGAATCGTGTAGGTTGGCTTCTCTGTATTAAACACCGGACGAACGGGCATACCGATGTACGGCTCCCCTTCTCCGAATTCGGAAAGATAGCTCATAAATTTCGTGCAAACTCCCGGAATTTTTACCGATATAAGAGGGCAGGGAGCGCTGGCCTTGAATCCGGCACCGGGGTAGTTGGTGGTAGAATGAGCGTAGACCGCGGCTTCGTTGGTATTTATCTCAGCCCAGTACATTTTTTCCCAGCAATCGGGACAATGAACTCTAGGTGGCAGCCATATGCCGGTTTCGGTTGCCCTGCATTTGTCTTCGATGCATATGGTTCCCATCAATCTCCCGCCAGCAAGTCCCCTGAAAAATTGAGATAAACCGCCGTAGGTATGATAGTGGATGATGGTTCTCGGATTCTCCTTTACAATAACGTCATCGGGGATATTTTGTTTAAAAAGATTTTTGACCAGAATAGTATGAATATCAGATAACAAAACTGCTTTCTGTCTTGGTTTGCTCATTTTACCACGCCCTCTCTAGAATAGTGGCTGTAACGTGAGAACCGGTACCGGCATGACTAACAGCCATACCCCGTCTGGCGTTTGATATCTGTAAACTCTTAAAATCAACTGGTTTTGTTTTACCATATCTTGCCCAGTATTTCTCATCTGCATGAAACTTATCCCATTCCCCACGCAGTTGCCAAAAAATTTCTGAAAGCTGAAAAATACCAGTAGCGCCTACGGCGTGCATCCCGCCAAGAAGCCCTCCTGAAAGATTGGTTGGGAGACGTCCCTCAAAGTAGCAATCCCCGCTCTCAACAAATTCAGCGCCTCGCCCGTAAGGACGTAGGCCGATATCTTCATAGGTTTGAATATCTGATACCGTAAAGGCGTCATGGGTTTCAAGAACATCCAACTCCTCGACCGGGTCTTGGATACCCGCCATGCGATATGCCAGATTTGCGGCAAATCTGGCGGCAAGAAAACCAGTAAATCCCGGCCAGTCGCTTGTACGATTCTGGTATAGTTCGGGGGGTTCATTAGGCAGGAGTAACACGGGCATATCTCTACGATCTGCAGTTCTTAAAGTATGTGAACCAGCGCCGACTCCCAGAACCTTAACTGGCTTATCGGTTAATCGATAAGCCGTTTCTTCATCGGCCAGAATAAGGGCGGCAGCGCCTACGCTCATAGCGCAGCATTCAGGAAACGTGAGAGGATCAGAGACAACGGCTGAATTGAGAATTTCATCAAGAGTATAATTGCCGGGCAGTTGAGTATAGGGCGAGAAGCGAGCATAGTCGTGATTTTTTTTGGCAATCTTCGCCAAGGTTTCCCTATTAGGGTGGCACTCAAACAAATATCTTCGCATCATAAGGGCATAGTAAGTTGCATAAAGCCACCCAAGCTCGGACTCGAAATCTTTACAGGCAGCCGAAGCAATATAGGCATTGCCCTGACGGGTGTTAACTTCGTCCATTCTTTCCCAACCAACAACAGGAACTAACGATGCATAGCCCGAAGCAACCGCCATAATACCGGCAAGCACAGATGATCCCCCGGTTGCTCCGCCTGTCTTTACTTCTATATTACCCAGCGGATCTAATCCCAAATAGTCATGAATCTTGGCGGCGGCCAGAAGCTGATCACCGAAATGATCGGCGAACTGGGAATAAACGCAAAAATTTGGCATCCCCCGGAATTCCCTGGGAGATAAACCAAGATTTTCCCCCACTGCCATTTTTAGAGCTTCCAGACAAAGTTCCGTTGATTGTTTCTCCGGATAAAACTTCCTGAAATCAGTCATCCCGGCAGCTATAACATAGACGGAACGAGACAGTTTTGGGATTCTTAGATTTCCCCTTCCGAATCTTACCATTATTTCTCCCGGATAATTTAAAAGTGCTTGATGATATCGTAATTAAGATTACGCCACTTGTCAACTCTAAAAATTGACACCTGATAATTTTGTGTTATTTTTTAGCAAAAGTTTTTTAAAAATGGGGAGCCAGTGAACATTAGCGACTTTATGAAAGTTCACGGGATACAAACAGCGGATGAGCTGATCAAGCGTTCAACTGAAGACATTGGATGGTTTTGGGATGCGGCTGTTAAACATCTCGGCATAGAATTTTTTCACCCTTACGGCCTGGTGATGGATGAGGGCGGGGGCATATCAAACACTAAGTGGTTTCTTGGAGGCAAAATTAATATTGTCCACAACTGTCTTGACCGTCATGATACCGACTCAAAAGCATTCCGCGTTGCTCTGCGTTTTGAAACTGACGACGGAGCGGTAGAAGCCGTTACCTATCGGGAACTAAACAATAAAGTCAATGAACTTGCTTGGTCCCTAAAACAAGCTGGGGTAAAAAAGGGGGACAGAATAGCCATGTGTATGCCCATCTCCATAGAGGCGGTGGTTATAATGCTGGCTACTTTAAAGCTTGGCGCCGTATCCTTACAGCTTTCCTGCCGCATTTCACCCCAAGAACTTACAATTTACCTGAGAGACGCGTCTCCTAAAATCCTTTTCATTACTGACCGGCATCAAAGAGGCGGAAAAACATTCTACAGCAATCTCCTCTGCCAGGAGCTAACCAGTCAAAATATCCCGATAGAATGCATAGTAATTCTGGAAAAGTTGGACAGCGGCCTGGCTTTAAGGAAGGGATGCAAATCGTGGAATAATTTTACGGCTGATAATTCTGGTCATTCCGCGGAAACAGCCCCATTAGATAGCGAGGCCCCCTCTCTTATTTTATACAGTTCCGGCACGACTGGAAAATCTAAGGCCGTTATCCATACTCAAGCAGGCGCTCTGGTGCAAGCGGCTAAAGAAGTGGGTTATCTTTTTGACTGCTCCCCTGACGATACCTTTTTTTGGTTTACCGACATCGGCTGGATGATGGCGCCCTGGGAAATAATCGGGACTCTTTTCTTCGGAGCAACCCTTGTTCTATATGAGGGAACTCCGTTTTACCCAACTCCGCATAGGATCTTTGAAATAATTGAGAGGCACAGGATAAGCATCTTCGGATTTGTGCCGACCGCTTTGCGGACACTTTCCTCGTCCGGATTAGATTTCTCTGAACATGACCTGTCTACTTTGAGAATTCTAGGTTCCACCGGGGAACCGCTTGATGAAAAAACATGGGAATGGTACTCCCAAATATTCGGTAAGAACCAATGCCCGATAATTAATTTTTCTGGGGGCACGGAGTTGCTTGGCGGGCTTGTCGGTTCTCTGCCCATAGCTGAACAGAAGCCGGGCGCGGTCGGAGGACCCGGACTTGGTATGGCGGTTGACGTTGTGAATGACGAAGGCCAACCGGTGCGAAATCAGGTTGGCTACCTTGTTTGTCGTAAACCATTTCCTTCTATGACTCGGGGGTTTTTAAACAATTTTGAGGGTTTTATGGATACGTATTTTTCAAGAATGGGGGGATTATGGTTTCATGGCGATTTGGCGGAAATAGACAGCTACGGATTCTGGTTTCTGCGGGGCAGAGCAGATGATCTCATTGTTCGCGGCGGGGTAAAGTATGATCCAGCAAAAATTGAAGCAACTCTTATCAGCTTCCCTGGTGAGCCGAAAATATCAGAATCAGCGGCCATTGCATCTCCCGATAATTCAGGGGGCCAACGAATTATTTGCTTTGTGGCCATAAATAACCAGAATTTTACCGATGATGAACAAATAAAACGATATTTAGAAGAACTCAAGAAACATATTGGGATAACCTATGACCCAATGGCGCGACCTGATGAAATACACATCATTAAAGCGTTGCCGAAGAATTTGGCGGGGAAGATTCCCAGAGAACTTTTACGCCGGGCATATAACGGTGGGCCGGTTGGCGATCTTTCAAAAATTGAAAATTCAGAAGTAATTGATGATATAATAAGGGTAGGGAAAATTTACTTCAAAATGCCGATATAAACCGGCATTTTTATTTATCGGGCATATTCTATGGCGCGAGTTTCGCGAATGACGTTGACTTTAATTTCTCCGGGGTATTTCATTTCGTCCTCTATTTTTTTGGCTATGTCTTTTGACAGTTTAATCGCCCGCAGATCGTCAATTTGCGTAGGGGTGACAAATATCCTTAATTCCCTGCCTGCTTGAATAGCATAGGATTTTTCCACTCCGTCAAATGAGTTGGATATTCTTTCAAGATCCTCCAAGCGTTTTAGATATATTTCAACTGTATCCCGTCTTGCCCCCGGTCTTGCGCCGGAAATGGCGTCTGCGGATTGAACTATCCTTGATTCGAGGGTGACATACGGATACTCCTCATGGTGGGCCTCCATTCCCTGAATGACCTTTGGGTCCATTCCGAATTTTTGGAGTATCTTTCTCCCTATTTCCACATGAGTTCCCTGAACTTCGTGGTCGACTGCTTTGCCTATATCATGAAACAGTGCGGCTTTCTTGGTTGTAGGAATATCCAGCCCCAACTCTGCGGCGAGCATTCCCGCTATGTGGGTCATTTCTATCGAGTGAAGGAGAACATTCTGCCCGAAACTGGTTCTGAACGCCAGTCGGCCAAGCAAGTACGTGAGTTTGGGATCCACCGGACCTACGCCGGTCTCAAACAACGCCGCCTCACCGGCCTCTTTTATCTTTTCGTTTATCTCACTCTTTGCTTTTTCAACCATTTCTTCTATTTTTGCCGGATGTATTCTGCCGTCGGCTATCAATTTATCAATGGCTAGTTTTGCAATCTGTCTGCGAACAGGATCATATCCTGAAACAACAATCGCTTCGGGGGTATCATCTATGACGATATCCACGCCAGTCAAACGTTCTATTGTTTTGATATTTCGCCCCTCTTTTCCGATAATCTTCCCTTTTACCTCATCGGAAGGTAGACTGACAACCGTCGTGGTAACGTCGGCTATGTGAGAAGCGGCATATCTTTGTATCGTTGTGGTCAGTATTTCTCTGGCTCTTTTGTCCAATTCCTCCCTGTTTCCCTGCTCGAGTCGCTTGAGCTGCTTATACAGATCATCTTTGTATTCTTCTTCGACTTTGGAAAGCATTTCGCCTCGGGCCTGATCCCTGTTCAAGCCTGATATTTTTTCCAGTTCCCCGAGTTGCCTCAACTTAATATGGTCAAGTTCGGTTTTCACGACAGTAAGTTCGACGGTTTTAGACTTTAACGTTTCTTTTTCCGAAGTGAGTTCTTTGGCTCTTGCCTCAAGTTCGCTTTCTTTTTTTGTCAAAAGATTCTCTATTCGCGACAGTTGGGCATTACGCTCTTTTTCTTCCTTTTTAACATCTTCCAAAATCGCGATGGCTTTATTTTTCGCCTCAAGAAGGATGTCTTGGGACTTTGATTTTGATTCGCTGAGTATTGCCTCGGCCCTGGATTCCGCCGAGCTTACCCGTTTACTTGAGAGTAATTGCCGGACAAGATAGCCGATTATTATCCCCGGTAATAACGCTGAAACAGCCGCTACAAGCGGACTTAGTTGTGAAAACATGTTGTTTGATTAGTATCATTAAGTATGTAGGATGTGGCATGACAAATGTGGTATTTTTACAAAATTTTGATGTTTTTACGACATTCTACCTTCCACTTCCCACACTCTTAAAACTGAACTAAATTAAAATGTCTGTTTTTAGTATAACAGAAGGATAATTTAAGCGCAACTAGTTATTACTCTGATTCGGGAACGGTATCGTCGCGTAGAAAGTCGTCCCGCCTTCACCCGTGTCAAATGACACTTGCCATCCAAGATAGTCCGAGATCATTTTGACGATGAACAATCCGAGACCGGCTCCTCCGGTAGTGCTTGTAACCTTTGTGAATATTTTGGGCTTCATCTCTTCTGGTATCGGTTCTCCGTTATTATGGCAGGAAAAGATAATGCCTTGTACATATTTCTGAAGTTTGATCGTCACCACCCCTTGTTTCTTATCTGCATGCTCGGCCGCGTTGTATATTATGTTCAGAAAAACTTGAAGCGCCAGCGACCTCACTGCATTAATCGTCGCGGAGCCAATCTCGTTTTCAAATGTTATGACGACTTCAGGCTGTTTTTTCTTTACCGATTCTATGGCATTCTCAAGTTCTTTATCCAAATGAATTGTTTCGGTCTGTAAAGCAGTGTTCTCTACTCTGGAAAGGATCAGCAGATCTCTAACCAAGTTTGCCAAATTTAAATTCTCTTGATAAACCTTTTCCAATTCTATTCTTTCTGACCCCTCGAGCTTAGAGCCGGTCAGAAGATTATCCAGTATCCACTTAACAGTAATCAGCGGGTTGCGAGTTTGATGTCCGAGCACAGAAATGAACTGCTCCTTAAATCGTTCCCTATTTTTATCATTAAAAAATACCTCTAATTTTTGTACCAAATGGCTGACAAAGTTCACCGTATCCTCATCCTTTTTTTCGGGCGTCAGCATAAAAAAGACGATAACTGCTATGACTTTCCCTTGAGCCAGCACCGGAAATCCGGCTGCCGCCGAGAGTCCGGTTTCTTGCGCGGCTTGAACCCGCAGAAATATTTCTGGTGATTCTTTTCTGACATCAGTTATCCATTCAACGGCCCTATTTTTCCACACTCTTCCGGGTAAACCGACACCCAGAGCAAATGTGATATTCTGAGTGATTTTTAAAAAATTAGAGAATTGCTCAGCGTCTAATTTCGACCACTCAAAAACATGCGTAAGCCGTGAGCCGTCTGAAGTCGGCATCCATACCTCTCCTACCTGCCACTTGGTAAGTTGACAGATTATTTTTACGATTTGTTTGAGAGCTGCGGCTACGTCGTCTGAAGCAATCACGGAATTGGCAAGTTCATGAAAAATAGGCAGTAATTGTTGGTGCAAGATTATTTCCTCCTTGTATTTTGTGATATCAGGTGCTATGGCGACGAAAAATCGGATTTCGTCTTTTTCGTCAAAAATCGGGGAAATATATATTTTCTGCCAATAAAGCGGACCACCTTTTTTCTTATTTTGAATTTCAGCGATGAACGGCTTTTTTTCTACTTTGATCGTCTGCCACATTTTTTCATAAAATTCCTTGGGCATTTGGCCGCCCCAGAGATCTGCGGGGTTTTTACCGACGGCCTCCTTCAAAGAAAAGCCGGTACGAACTTCGGCCGCTTTATTGGCGTATAAAATGTTCGCATTTGCGTCTGTTATGGCAAAATGTATAGGCAATGAATCTAATACTTCTTTCAGGTCCAGTTTTGATATTTCTTCCAGACATTTGCTTATTTCTTCTTGTGATATTGGAGAGCGCATGTTTAAAAGGAATTTTAAGTTAGAATTAAAAACTGAAATATAGTATAATTGTAGCATGAAACCGATTGTTCTCACAATTTTAGACGGATGGGGATATTCACCGCAAAAACACGGTAATGCCATTCTGTACGCGCAGACCCCTTTTATAGATCTCGTCCGGAGCAATTTCCCCTCTTTGCTTTTGCAAGCCTCCGGAAGAGCGGTGGGAATGACATGGGGCGAAGCGGGCAACAGCGAAGTCGGCCACTTGACCATCGGCGCGGGTAGAACGATATTCCAATATCTAAGCAGGGCGAATAAATCCATAAGCGACGGCAGTTTTTTTCAAAACGAAGTGCTGCTTAAGGCGCTTAAACACGTTAAAGATAATTATTCCACACTGCATATTGCCGGTCTTCTAACATCCGGTTCAGTACATTCTCATATCAGTCATTTGTTAGCCCTCATAGACCTTGCCGCTAAAAATAATTTTACAAATGTCAGGATACATCTTTTTACCGACGGCAAGGATTCGGGACTCAAAGAAGCGCCGATATTGATAAGAAAATTCCAGGATTATGCCGCTAAGGCGGGAGTCGGTGTAATAACGACGCTTATCGGCCGGGATTACGCAATGAATAGGAGCAAGAACTGGGATGACACAAAGAAGGCATACGAACTTCTCGTTCACGGAATCGGTGAAAAAACCGATGACATTCTGCAAAGGATAGAGACGCTCTACCAAATGGGATACATCGATTCTAACTTGCCTCCGTTGATAACTGACAGACAAGGCGCCGTAAAAGACGGCGATGCGTTGATATTTTTCAATTTCAGAGAGGACTCGATGCGCCAGATCACTAGAAGTTTCATAGAGGAGGACTTTCGTGTCTTCCCGGTTGAAAGATTTCACAATCTGTTTGTCGTTGCTATGACCCGATATCTTGACGACCCCCGGCTTAACGTCGTCTTACCCATTCCAGACATAAAAAACGGTCTTGCTGAAGTCCTAAGCTTAAATGGAAAGCTGCAGCTTCACATGGCCGAGTCAGAGAAATACGCCCATGCCACATATTTTTTCAATGGTCTGAATAATAATCCTTATCCCGGAGAAACGGATATTTTCATAGAATCGCTGAAAGACCGCGCTCTTAATCCGGAAATGAGAGCTTCTGATATAGCGGATAAGGCTATAGAACACCTAAATCAGGATCAATATCATTTCTACATAATTAACTTCGCTAACCCTGACGTTATTGCGCACACGGGAGACCTGGAAGCAACCATAAGGGGAATAGAAGCGGTAGATAATGAATTAAAACGAATAACCGACGCTGTTCTTGATAAAGACGGCGTGATGATACTTACCGCAGACCACGGCAATGCGGAATCAATGGTGTATGAATCATCCGGGGAGAAAAAGACAAGACATGAAGAAAGCCCCGTTCCTTTCTATCTGATAGGCAAACAGTTCCAGAAAGAACGAGAAATAGAAAAAGTGGAACGTTCATTCTCTGAAGTGAGTGGTATATTAAGCGATGTTGCGCCCACAATTTTGGAATTAATGGGAATACCCAAACCGGCAGAAATGACAGGAGATAGCTTGCTGCGACTACTGGTATGAAGGAAAAAGTCTAGATATCTTCTATTCTCCTGAATTCTTCCTCAACAACCTTCTTTATATCTTCTAATTTATCGTTTTGGCCGATCAGGCCTTCTCTTTCTAGTCTTTCCAACACAACTCGTGTTGAACTTAGATCAAATTTTTCTCTCTGTACGTCTTTTTTCTCCCGTACCGCTAATTGGTCAAATTCTTCCTCAATTGCTGGAACTTCTTTATTCATGAGTTCAATACTATCATTTTATTACTCCTCCGCCAAGAAGTTCGTCGCCTCTATAGAATACAGCCGACTGGCCGGGAGTTATGGCCTGCAGTTTGTAGCGCGGTAGCGCGGTAGCGCGGTAGTTTGAATGCATTCTGGTAAGCATAATTGGAGTTGATTCAGAACGATAACGAATTTTTACGTTAATCTTAGCTGGTAATTTTGGTCGTTCTGTAATCCAATTAACATCTGCTATAATTGTCCCCTGTTGTCGGTTATTGGTTGTTGGTGGTCGGTTATCAACATATATAATGTTTTTCTTAATATCTTTGCGTGCAACATAGTACGGTCCTTTGCCGTTTTTTATATTCAAACCGTGTCTTTGGCCGATGGTGTAGTAAAACACTCCGTCATGCTCGCCGACAACCGTGTTGAGGTTTAACCTCAACGCTTTGTTGAGGTTAAACCTCAACACGAGACCCTTTTTAGGTTTGATGTAATTTTTTAAAAATTCCTTTACGTCTAAAGGTCCGACAAAACACACGCCTTGACTGTCTTTTTTGTCAGCCGTCGGCAAACCGAATTTCCGAGCCGTTCTTCTGACTTCCGGCTTGGTGTAATCGCCTATGGGGAATAAACAGTGCTTGAGCTGCTTCTGGGTCAATGTCCATAAAAAGTAGCTTTGGTCTTTGTTCTTGTCAACAGCAACCAACAACCTACAACCGACAACCGACAACTTTTTTGATTTCTTGTTTCTTGTAGTTGGTAGTTGGTAGTTGGTAGTTGGTCTGATTCGGACATAGTGCCCCGTCGCAATATAATCCGCCCCTTCTTCCAATGCTTTCTTTAGAAATAGCCCGAACTTAATATGTTTGTTGCACATCACATCCGGGTTAGGCGTCCTCCCGGCTCGATATTCCCGTATCATGTAGTCAGCCACCTCTTTCTTGTACTCCTTGGAAAAATCCCAAGTCAGCAAGGGCATGTCGAGTTTCGCGGCCACTCTCATCGCATCTTCTCTGTCCTTTTGCCATGGACAGTAGTTTAAGGTCGAACCTTGGGATCCCTTTAAGGTTCGACCTTGGGAATCTGTCGTTAATTCCGAACTCCACGGACGCATAAAAACACCGGTCACCTCATAACCTTCTTTCTTTAGTAAAGCGGCAGCTACGGAAGAATCAACTCCTCCGGACATAGCGACGAAGACCAATTTTTCCCCAACCCCTTTTTTCATATCGACACATATAATACAACAAAATTTGATTTTAACAAAAACCCCCTCGTATGGGGGGCTAACTCAGGGCAGATCATTCTTTATTAGATAATCCAACTTGGCCATAAAGTCGCGGGTTTCTTTCCTTAATCCTCCTTTTGAATCCTTTCGGGTCGGACTTAGGGCCGTGATCCAGTTTGCAAATGCCTTTGAGATGGTGGCGGTAAGTGAGTTGTGTACCCATTTTGGAGCGCCGTTGTAGGAAGCAGCCAGATATTTTTCACGCTCTGGGTCAACTAGTATTTTGTCTCCGAATTTTTGGATAAGGGATTCTAAGTTAATCTTATGGAGCAAAATGGCGGCCATCATAGAATTCAGATGATCACCCGCGCCCTCACGAAAATCTGCTGTCAACATCGCGGCGCGATGGCCGGTTCTTATGTTCCCGTAAGTACCGGGGGTGAACTGTATCCAGCCACAGGCATCGGCGGTATTGCAAGTGTGCCTCCAGGCGTTCTCCTTATTGGCGCCAAGAATTATAAGCACCCGCTCTGCGGTTCTCTGTGGTTCAAGCTGGAATTCCGTAAAATCACCCTGTTCCAATAATGGCAAGCGCTCAAAAAATCTCGGCGACAGCGCCTCAATATAGTTAACCGAGACGCCACGTTCTTTAAGAGTATCAAACGCTTTGGTAACTACGCTTTTAAGGTAGCTCGCTCCCGCTTCAACTAGAACGGTTCTGTTTTCTTCCAGTTCAAAAAATTCGGAATGAGGAACATATAGGAATCCGACAACGGCTTTCTTTGTCTCTTTTTTTGGTTTTCCGTTTACAATTCTTGTGACCGGAACCATTTCCTCTCTCGGCCAGAGATTTTTTATGACAACCGTATTTTCCGGTGAAACCACCCTATACAGCGTATTCCATAAATTCCACTTGATACCGTTGGGCCGTTCGACTATCTCTATCTGATAGCCGTCGGGGGCCACAATGCTTACCCCGTCTGTGGTAATTTTTGTTTGAGCGGCAATTGCTTCAATATTTTTAGTTGCGGTATTCAGAAGTTTCAGACCAAAGATTATCTCTTTGTCGGAAGATCTTTTTTGCGTAACCGCTTTGCATACGCCGCGTTCTTCGTCCCAGACACCTTTTCTTCTAAGACACTCGTTTTGGGTTTTGTAATCAATGATGGTATACCTGTTTTCATAATAGACAATTTCTTTGGAGCCCATTGAAACCGGGATACTCATCAACTCATCGTCCTTCTCGGCAAGCCAATCCAGAATGTTGGACGGCGGCAAGAAAATATCGCTCGAATTCCCGACTTCAATATTCCTCGAAGGAATACTTTCGGATATCCGGGCATACTTTGATCCTAAGATAAAAATGGGAATGATGAGAATTGCCAAAAACAGGAGACGGATCTCGCCAGACGGGTTTTTTATTTTCATTTTGAAAGGCCTTAATTTATCAAAGGACATAAAATAAAATTAACATAAAAATTTCTAATGTCTAATTACTAATGAAATGTCCAATGATTGAATGTCCAATTGGAAATTGGAAATTGAAAATTTTATTAGAAATTAGTAATTATCGTCATAGGTTTTTCTCTATCTCGTCGGCTTTCCTTAAAACGGTGCTTGAATAGTAATTACAAATACTTGATGAGCATTTAGTGCTTCCTCCTATGTATGCCCGGGCCGCGCCGCTTTCGGCTGTTCTTGTCTGTTTGTCCGCTCCTCCTTTGGCTAATTTTATGGCCGAAGCCATAAAAGCGTCTTCTATGTTCCAAGGATTTGGCGGATTATGGCCGGTAAGACGCGCTACTTCTTCTTCATATGAGAGCCAAGTTGAAGGTATAAATTGGGCCGGTCCCATTGCTCCGCCACAGCCATAATTCGGTTCACGCGACACCTTTACCGAATCGGGGCTAAGTCCCAATTTTCCTATAATTACAAAGAAGGCGTTTTTTTCCGTTTCGGCTCGTTGTAAATAGTAAGACCTTTTATTTGGATAGTACTTAGTTCCAAGACGAATATAACACTCGTACATATCATCCTTCCAGTTACCGGTGCCGACATTTTGTCCGAGTCGGGACTCTATCTCCAAAATAGCAAGCAGAAATGCGGGCCTGATACCGGCTCTGATGGCGGCAAGCTGAGCATACCTCACTGCGTCTTCGGCTGTAATGCCGTGCTGTTGAAGAAAGGTCAGTTGTTCTCTGATTTTATCAATATCCTTTTGCGACCGCTTAACCAGTTCCTGGAATTTTACTTCCTGGCCTCTGGTCTCTTTCAATAAATTATCTTTATCCTTTTTATTGCCGTCCAAACTTCTCTTTTGCACAGCTTGAATGCCTATCAGGTGTTCCAAATCGGTTTTTTGGGTTTCAAGATTCGTCTGGCGTTCTTCCAATTCAGCTTTCAACGTTTTGACGCCCTGAATGGTTGCCCGAAGATTGTCCTGCGTATTCTGAAGGCCATTAAGATAGCTGAAAAAATCAGACAAGTTCTTATTGTTCAACAATATTTCCGTTAGGGTCGTCTGGTCGTTCTGATAAGCAATGTTGATATATTGAGCCAGGGCATTCTTATGTTTGATTATTGCATCTTCTGAATCTTTTATCCCCTCTTCGGTCTCCCCTATTTCGAGCCTAGTTTTATTGACGGAAAGCTCAAGCCCTCTTATTTCAAGGGCTATCTGATTTATTTTGGCGTTCAATTGCTTTATCTCGTTCTCAAGGGTTCTTGATTGGCCGCGGGAAACGTCTATTTGTCCTTGATACTCTTCTATCTGTCTCTGCAACTCCTCTATCTGCTTCTGGCGCTCGGCTATTTCGTCTTGAACATCGGCTTGCCCCGTTAAAACAGAGGACGGTAACAGAAAGACCGTAATAAAAAAAATGGAAATTATTTTACCCATCTTGCCGCAGTTCATGCCTTTATTGTTACTACTTACTGCTTTCCGAATCATGTGTTGATATCGCTTATAGATTATTTACTTTGTTATTGTATAATAACATTAATATTAATATTCGATAAAATGGGCGTACAAATGAAACTAGTTGTCATTACCGGCATATTGTTGGCGGGTTTTACTGTTAGCGTTCAGGGAGCCCCGGTTATCATGGGGATAGAGCCGCAAAAAGCGACACCGGGCGAAACGATAACTGTTTTCGGATCTGAACTTTCCAGAACAGTCGACCTCAAATCAAGTCAGGGTTTGATTTACAGCACATCAGGCGCTTTCAGCAATTCCGGCAATGAATATAGTTTTGAAATTTCGGACAGCTTGCCTGCTGGCTCGTATGCGATAAAAATAACCAGTTCAGACGGAATAATTGAAAGTTCTCAAACGCTTACTATAATCAACGGCGGTGAACCGTTCGACGCAGCAACGCAACCAAATATTCCGACCCAGGGCTTGCCGAGCTTTGGACAACTGATAATGATGATATTCACCTGGTCTCTTAATATTCTGGGTATTGTGGTTTTTGTGATGATATTCTTTGCCGGGTTCAAATGGTTCACCGCCGCCGGAAATACCGCCAAAGTCAATGAAGCCAGAAGCCAGATAACCAACGCCGTCACCGGAGCCATCATACTTCTTGCGGCCTGGATCATTCTCTACACGATTAATCCCGATCTTGTGGGGGGCACTTACACTCTGCCCGGCATAGGACTTTAGAATGGCTTACATACTCGGCTTGATATTGGTTCTCGGTTTGATCTTTTCGGCTACGACCGGGGTTAATTTCGCGGGTGACTTGTGGAATAAGACGATGAACCGGGTCAGTGAATTTGCTTTCCCGAAATCCCAAAAAGAAATAGTGATAGAAAATTTAAAATCGCAATCTAGCCTGCTGGATAGATTCTTTTCTGACACCGCGTTGGGTCTGCTCCAAAACGAAAATATTCCCGCCGAAGACAAGAAAGCCATCCAAGCCGCGATTCAGTCCTTCGGCAATTCAAAAGACCTCGTCTCTCAAATAGAAAATCTGACCAAGAACGACAAGGGCCTCACCAAGGCCCTGATTGAGAAGGTACTTAATTTAGACACAAAACCAGAGCCGGGCCCCGATCCCACCAGCATCCCCCCGAATTGCAATTTGGTGTGCGGCGAGTAGCGCTCACAACACTTATAAAATCTATCTCTTTCAACATCATCTCATACCAACAAACTTGAGTTTGTTGGTATGAGATCTCAAACACACTACTCGTCTGAAGTGTTCGGAAAAATTCTTGATTTTTCCGGTCAAAGTTGTATAATATAATCAGAGTAGCATGTTAACAATGAGGGGCGAGATGGTACTGCCTGGCGATATTCTGCGCGCAAGTGAAGCAATAGTAATGATCCCAGAAGTTGACCTTGGGCCGCCGATTGAAGTGCCACCCATTCCGCCGGAAGCAGACCCTAAAAACATTTCTGAAGAAGAAAGGCAATTTCTAAAGAGCGGGATAAAAAGTCGCAAGAAAGAAATAGATGCGCTTGTTCTAGCTCATAACTATGAGCCCCCGGATGTTCAGGATGAAGCGGACTTCATCGGTGACTCCATTCACCTTGCCAAACTAGGCAGGGACTCCAAGAAAAAGGTTATCGTAGAAGCAGCGGTGCTTTTTATGCCTGAAATATTGGCTGTGATGAAACAGCCAGACCAGATTATTCTGACGCCAAGCTTAAAAGCTCTTTGTTCCCTTGCCGCCCATGCGAAGGTAGATAAAATCCTCGATTGGAAACACGAACACCCTAAAGGAAAAGTAATAAGTTATGTTAATACTTATCTGGACGTGAAAGCCGAGAGCGACATCTGTTGCGCGTCAGCCAATGCCGCCAAGGTTATTCAATTCATGGCCGAACGATATCCTAACAGTCCCCTTCTTTTCTTGCCGGATGTTTTTCTGGGATATTTCGCGATGACAGTGCTCAAGAAAATGGGCCGTTCAACCGATAACCTTTGGCTGATGATGGGCGCATGCCATGTCCATGAGAAAATAACAGCTCACCACGTAATGAGGCAGATGGCGCTCCACCCCGGTGCGGCGGTTACCGCTCACCCGGAATGTGGCTGTGTGTCCAAGTGCTCAATGCTGTTGGACCAGGGTCTTGTGTCCGAGAAAATGATGCAACTTCGCTCAACTTGGGGAATGCTGGAGTTCGTAAAAAAGACCCCGGCAAAAAAGATAATTGTCGCTACCACGGTTACCAACATTCACCCGATGAGAAAAGCCGCGCCGGATAAAGAGTTCATTCCCGCAAATCCGGAGGCCAGATGCGCTTTTATGGAGCAGAATACTCTCCGCAATCTGTATGAATCCCTGCGGGATATGAAACATGAGATAACCGTCGATCCTGAACTTGCCGAAAGAGCCAGAATTCCCATCGAAAGAATGCTGGCGATACAATAAATAATAATAGAGGGCCGCATCAGCGGTCTTTTAAATTTATAAAATAATGTTAAAATAATCTTTTATGTCATGACTACATTTAAGAATTTAAACATTGTTAAAGACCCGGCAAAAGTGAAAGTTTTTTTGAATACTCACGCAGATGCCATATTCGGACAAAAAGCGGAGATACAACGGGTCTCTATATCTGTCCTGCAGGCATATCGTGACAACAAAAGCTACAACATCACTTTGCGGTACGGCATATCCGCGAAAACGATCGATCAAAAAACACACCTAAAAATCCTGGCGGCAACCTCAAGCTGGCCGGTTAGCAACAAATACGGATACCAAGTTGGAAATTTTATTTTTAACAATCTTCGAAGAAAAACGGCCAAAGTAAAGACGCCTGAATATTACGCGTATATAGCAAAATATAATTTAGTAATAAGGGATTATCTCCCCGGCACGCGGCTTTTAAAAATAGTCATGAGGTCCCGTTCGGTTAACGCGCCTCATATCAGCTCTTTGATGGAGTGGCTGGCAAATTTTCAAAAAATAAAACCAACCGCGGACATAAAAAGAAATATTAACATTAACTGCCTTGGGAGCAATTTAAAGATAATGGAGCGCCCGAGGTTGAATTGCTGAATAAAGAATACGCAAAAATTAAAAAACAAATAATCGCCTGGTCAAAAAAGTACGATAAAACTCTCGTTCACGGAGATTTTAATCCGGCCAATATTTTGGTTGACAAAAACACTCTAGCCATAATTGATTTTGAAGGAACTCATAGAGGAGACCGCCTGATGGATGTTGCCAATCTCTGTTCTTATGTTTCCATTCTTCTAAACAAGTCCGGGGTGGATAACAAAAAAATATCCAAAATAGAAAAAGGACTTATATCCTCGTACGAGAAAGCCACAAAAAAACAGCTGAACGTGAAAGAAGCAGAACGTTTTCTGGTCTATAAAAAATATTTCACTTTGGTTTTTAGGGCTTACGAGCTGGTGTGGGGTTAGAAGTTGTCCGAACTTTTTCCATTTCCTCTTTTAGTTCGCGAATACGGTCTTTGATCATCGCCGCGCGGTGGTACTCCTCCGCTTTTGCGGCAAGACGCATTTGTTCATTCATCGTATCTATCATCTGTTGGAATTCGTTTTTGGTGATAAAGGGTTTTTCTTTTTCTTCCAGCCGCTCCAAAATCTCTTCGTCTTCGTTTCTTGAGATCTCATCCACATAACCGCTTCTCTGCCAATCAAAAGCGGTCAGAATAATTTTTTGGTATAACTCTTCCGCGGTTTTTTTCTCTTCCGGCTTGGCCTTGTCGGCCATTTGAATTAACGTTTTAAGCTCATACGCCCCTCTTTCCATCATTTCCAAACTCCACCACGGCTTAGCCGATGCCCACCAGTATTGGTCGGAGTGGACCGCTTCATCCAGCATTCTTCTTATTTTTAGTTCAATTGGTTTACGGTTGGCGATCTCTATTGCCAGATCTGTTAGTTGCCACTGCGCTTGCTGAATTGAATTATCGTCGCTTTTCCAGCGGGCAAACGGTTTCCCGTCTTGAATATCGTCCTTTGTTGCGGCCCAGGTAGAATTTTGCGGCGCAATGGTCTTAGTATTATGGAAATGTTGGGCCAGATCACTTAACATCACCGGCTCTATGATTGGTTCGTTCAGAAGGTCAAACAGAAACGTCTCCATTCCCGGCCGATGATGGCCAAATGTCTCACCGTCCATTGCCGTTATAATATACTCACGCCTTCCGATCCTGTCTCCCAAATGTCTTAAAACAGTCGGCACGGTTCCGATTTGGGCAGACAAGATCGTGAACGACAAAGTGCGTTCCCTGAAAAAAACACCGAAATCCTTAAGCCCGTCGATCTGATAAACAACGTTAGGCGAAAGCTCGCTGTCTGCCGGAAAACCCAGTTCATCCAAAATAATCCATTTATAACCAAGTCTGGCGGCTACTTTCGCGACTTTAAATGAATAGGCCATTTCCGGACTGAAAAAACCGCCCTTCTTCCAGTCGATCCCAAAGTATTTATTTAATGTCTCTTCGTTAAGAAGGATCTGGCGTTCTATTTCCTTTTCCGGCAAAAGAGGCAGAAAAGCATGGAACTTGGCGCTACCGGTAAGCTCTAAATTACCGCTTTCAACCAGGCGACGAATATTTTGTAAAACATCTTGTCCGCCCCACTTATCTAGCAGTTCGCAGAGAATGCCGTTAATGTTGAGTGTTAGCCGAGCGCGTTTTATTTGCGATAAACCGTCAAAAATTTTCCGGTAGGACTCTTGAGTGATCCGCCTTACCCAGATCTCTTTCTGGGTCGGTGGCTGATAAATATGTAAAAAGTTAGCCCAGTACATTTACTTCGCTTTATGTAATTTTATCGCCAGATCAAAAATTTTAACGTATTCTTTGGCTGACTTTTCCCACGAAAAATCTTTTGACATGGCTCTTTTAATCAATTTTCTCCACTCCCTTTTTTGTTTATATGCCTCCAATGCCCTGACTATTACTATGGCCAAAGAAAATGGGTCATACTTTTCAAACACAAAACCTGTCCCTTTGTCATTTCTGGGGTCAAAATCATCCACGGAATCAGCAAGTCCTCCCACCTTTCGGACTATAGGAATACAGCCGTACCGCATTGCTTCCATCTGCACAAGGCCAGACGGCTCAAATCTTGAGGGGATCAAAACGACATCAGCCCCCGCAAAGATCATCCTGGGGAGCTGGCTTTCAAAATTAAAATGCCCCGCGACGCGATCTGGATATTTCTTAGCCATCTCTTCTAAAAATAATCTATATTGCGGCTCTCCTTCTCCAACAATGACAAACTGGAAGTCAAGATTTGACAATAATGATTCAAAATTTGTCACCAACAGATCAAGTCCTTTTTGCTCCGATATGCGTGTAACCATACCGATAACAAATTTTTCCTTGTCCTGGGGTAAACCGAATCTTTTTTGAAGCGCTTCTTTGTTGTCAAGCTTTTTTTCAATCTCGTTCACGGAATAGTTAACAGCCAACGAGTCGTCAGTTTCGGGGTTTAGTGATTCGTGGTCAACACCATTTAAAATGCCAAAAAGCCGGTCTTTGCGTTCGTTTAGTAGTTTGTCTAATCCTTCCCCAAGTTCTTTTACCAAAATTTCTTTGGCATAAGTCGGCGAGACAGTATTTATTACGTCAGCATACATGATCCCTCTCCGCATGCCGTTAAGTTTAAATATTTGTGGGTTAAATATGCTTGGGATAACGGTCTGCCCGGAGTCAAAATCCATTTCTGACACAAAGCGGGGATCAAACATCCCTTGCCATTTTAAGTTGTGGATCGAGAATGCAACTGGAATTTTAGATATCACTGGATCGTCCTTATATTCAGTGTGAATAAGATTAGGAATAAAGCCGGTTTGCCAGTCGGCGGCCACGATTATGTCTGGCTTCCAATCGGACACTTTAATAAATTCCAGTATCCCCCTAGACAACAGCACCCAGCGTGCCGTATCGTCGCCGTAGCCGTAGACATTGGCCCTTTTTTCGTAATACTCCATATTCTCAAGAAAGTACGCGACCGCGTCGTCTTCTTCGTTTTCGTGCCGAAGCACATTTGATTTCGAAAGGCCATTAGGATCTCTTATTTCCGGTTCCAATTCAAGGCCTTCGTATTCAAGGTGAAGCGGGTATTTTTCGATATCTATGGTTGCATATTTAGGCGTCATCACTCTGGCGTCATAACCAAGACCGCGCATGGCTTTGGGAAGAGAATGCATAACTTCGCCCAAACCGCCGACTTTAACAAAAGGCGCCGCCTCCGATGCGACAAAAAGGATTTTGTATCTCCCTGTCTTATTGAATAAGCCCATTACCGTTAATTATATCACTTATTTAAAAAATGCGAAGGTTTCAAATACTCGGAACAGATATGATTCCACGTAATACACGACGATCTGGCCGGCAACGACCTGCCGTTGCCGATCAAGCGAACCGCTATGATAGTGGTTGAAAAGTAAAAACAGGGGTCAACCCCTGTTCCATCCTATTGCCGCGTTAAGAATTTCATTTCTTGTCTCTTCTTCTCTTGATTCAAAGTTCCTGCCGCCGCATTGCACTTCAGCTTGTTTGAGCAACGCTTCAAGTTTTTGCTTGACGAGCGGAATATCTTTACCCCTTTTCCATATCGGACAAGGCGGTTCTGTGATGGTATATTTCTTTCTCCTGCCAAGAACAAAGGTCAAAGAAATACGGGACTCACTGCTGCCTTTTAGATACAGCGCTACTTCATTCAAGGCATCGGCCTCATAACAGCCCGTATCTTGGTTTAAATAAAATTTCAACTCCATCTCTATGAGCCGGTCCAGTACATATTCGTCGGTCATTTTGGGTGGTATTTGCGGTAAAAATACTATAACCAGTAAGCCAAATTTATAACCTTGAGTCAACTTCGCGTCTTTTGAGTAACTATAAGCTTTTTACCGTGACGGCCGCCACGAGGAGATGTATGTGGCGACTTCACTCATTTTAAGCGGCGTGGTGGCGTTGCCGGTGCGGATATAGAAATCCTCGTTTTCTCCGATCTTTAAATAAACCGGTTTGTAGCTGGGTTCTACTTCTGTTAAACAAACCGTTTTGTCGTTGACTTTATCAAAAGTCAGTTTAACCAGCCGCCTGAATTCAGCCCCGATCATATTGTTAAAAAGATTGTTAAAATGGTTTTCAAATCCGTCGACATCTTTTTTAACCAAAGAGACGAAATCATTCTCAAGTCCAACCGGCACGCCCTTATCGTTAACCCCTATCAAAAGGCAGCCGCCATCTGAATTTAAAAAAGCAGTTACCGTTTTCATAACCGCTTTTTCGAGCTCTTTATTTACTTGGTTTTGGTTTATATCCCAGCGAAGAGACGTTTTGAATTCCAGCTTTTCGTGCTCGCCGGACTTAATTATTTCCTCAATATCTTTTTCTTCATTCAAGGACTTGACAAATACCAGAGTAATCAACCCCAGTTGAGACAAAATAAGCAGAAAAAATTCAACCACTTCAAATCTAACATAGCTGGATACGGCAAGACCCTCATATACGTCTCCCCAATCGGCTGCCAAAGCAAGAACCAAAAAAGTTAAATAAAACAATGCTTCAACGACAAGAAGATTCCTGAAAACCACGAATAATTTATCGCGTCTTAAGACCTGCAATCGCATATGATAATTGTAAAATTTATACCTAAATAATTCAATGGCTCGACACTATTGAGTTATTTTTCGATATCGTCCGAGTAGAGAATAATCTCTGATTCGCCGTCCAGCATTTTACATGATTTAACTCAAACAAAAAAGCGACTCGTGTCAGTCGCTTTTGCAATTACGCATTTTTATAATAACCAACCAACCTAAGCAGTAGAAAAAGACAACCCAGCAACTCCCGTAAAATGCTAGAAAAGGCAGGGCCACAACAAGTGCCGGCTTTGAACCGATCAAGACGCCTTCAACGGGCAGGGCGGGGGCAGGACGATTACCGAAATCAACCTCTGCTGTAGTTTCAGCCGGCATGTAATCATCATCGCCCTTGAAAACGGCAGTCAAAAGATATTTTCCAAGACGCCTGTCTCTTAATATCACTTTTGCCTCTCCCTTATCGTTTGTGAGGAAGGAACCGAGTGTAAGTTCGCCAAATTGAACTTTCACGGAAAATTTAACGGGTATGTCCGGTATCGTCACGCCTTGAGGATTAGAAAGAACAGCGATAATTTCCGTTATAGATTCAGACGATGCGTTAACCGAATTTTTTGAGGAAATATTAATGTTTGTCTGTTTGGGCGCCAAATTTTCGGCTTTAGCTGCTTCCAACGAAGAGGTTCCGAAAATATTTAGCATTAATAGAATAATTATGATCGATTTTATCGACTTACAGTTAGCGATCTTCCAACTTGAAGATTTTTCTTCAGTAACAGAAGAGTTTGCTTCAGCTTCCCTGGTTTCCCAGATCGATACTATCGGGAAAAATTTCGAGATAAGAGTATATATCAAGAGAAAAGCAGCAATAGCTGCGACGGTTACCGACCACTCCACCCACGTGGGCTGATAATTAATCCACTCCAATGGAAGCCCTCGTTCTGTCGGCAAGAATGGATTTGAAAGTGTCGGGACAATGATTACATAGCGCTTAACCCAGGCGCCAAAAAGTATCAAGACCGAGGCAAAAACCGTACCCTGAACAATAAATCTTTCACGAAGAAATTTTATTCCAAGAATAAGGCCAAGAATCAAAGTCGGCATAATTACTCCGATTGCCTGAACACTCCAGAACATCCGTGAAAATCGACCGGTGAATAAATCTCTGACTAAGTGGCTATCCGCCTCGGTCATTTTGTAACCAATCGTCAGATATTCATTCACATTAAAATACATATAAATTAGCGTCATCGTTAAGAGCAAATATCCCAGGTTGCGGAAGTGCAGCGGCTCAATATAGCATTGCAATCCATAGCACCAGCGATATACCGCCATGGCAAGAATTGCCGCGGCAATCCCGGAAAAGATTGCTCCAACCACAAAGTAAGGACCGAAAATAGATGAATTCCAGCCCGGGCGTAGCGACATCGCAAAAAGCCATGCCACCACTGTGTGTACTGATACCGCTAATGGCAGAATAACAATTGTCATCACGTGGTTGGCTTTCTCCAAGATCTTATGTTGTTCCGGCTTATTGCTGAATCCTAAAGCAAGAACAGAATATAGCCACTTACGAACCTTTCCCGGGTTGGGAAAGTAGTCGCGCAAAATTGCAACATCTGGCACCATGAGTAACCAGAAAAAAAGCAGACTCCCAGTAAAATAAGTGCCGATGCCGATTAAATCCCAAACTAAATTTGACTGAATACGGCCATGGATAATAATATTGGCCAGCCGGTCCGGCCGCCCCATGTCAATTATCGGGATCAAACCGCCTACGAAAAGTGAGGCGACCGTAATCGCTTCAGCTAATCGCGTAACCGGCTGACGCCATCCGGCTCCAGTCAAACGAAGAATAGACGAAATTAATGTTCCCGCATGGCTGATGCCGATAAAGAAAACGAAATTAGTTATGTATACCCCCCATGGCACCTGATCCCGTAATCCTGTAACGATCAGACCGTGCCGCAACTGTGTTGAATAAGCATATACTCCCCAAAGAATCGCAGAAATAAGCAATCCGAGCCAAAGATAATAGCGCCAAGTATTCTCTGTGATTGATTTCCACAAAATACGCTCTCGTTCATTTCGTAAAAAATCAGCGGTGTCCATGCTGGTCCTCGCTTTCTTTTTTCAGATCTTTTTCTCGTTTTTCATCGGGAGAGTTATACTTTCTATTAGCGGGCGGCAGATATAAAACCCGGGGTTTTGTACCCAACTCTCCCATCAATGCTTCAGCACCGCCCCTCTCTACTAATTCGGAATATTTTACAGTCTCTCCTTTGCCGTTTGTTACTGCGTCCTCGTACTCATCGCCGACCCAAATAGCGCCCATGGTACACGCCGATGCGCAAGCGGGTAAGTGGCCATCATATAGCATGGAAGGACACAAAATGCATTTTTCCACGACTCCTTTGCGGTGAGGATAGTTAAGTTCCAGTGTATAAGGTTGAGCCAGTTCTTCAGGTGTATGAGGCGGTTCTGTCCAGTTAAAAGATCTGGCGCCGTATGGACACTGAATGATGCAATTGCGGCAACCGATACAGCGTTCTTGGTCCATCATTACAATGCCGTCCGTGCGCTTGAATGTTGCGCCGACCGGACAAGCCCGAACGCAGGGAGGATTATCGCAGTGCATGCAGGGTTTTGGTAAAAAGTATGTTCCGGCCGCAGGGTTATCTCTCATTTCAATTACTTTTATCCATTCTTGCATCGGCGGCACAAAGTGCATTTTATTGCATGCATTGGTACAATCACCGCAACCATCACATTTGGCCAAATCAATCACCATTACCCACTTTTTGTTCCCCGGGACTTTGGATATCCAGTGCAACGCGTCATTATTACTTTCAGACGCAGCCTTACAACCGAAAGCCGCGAAACTACACGCTCCTAAGATTATTTTGCTAAAGTCTCTTCGGTCCACGTGTCCACCCCCTTCTACTCAATTACCAACTTGCCCTTCATATCGTCATGGCCCGGACCGCATTTGATCGCACATAGAAATTCATACGTGCCCGGCTTGTCTGGAACAACAAGTTTATACGATTTTGTCCCTTCTTCCAGTTCAATATCCCAGCCCTGATCCTTAAATTCATTCACCGTGAAAGTGTGCGATACATCTTCGTCCCGCTTACTGACCGTAAAGGTTAAAAGCACAACTTCTCCCGCCTTCACGTGAATTTCCGAAGTTTTTGACCCCGCAACGACAAACACATTTTTCTTGCCAATCGAAATTTTTATCTCTCGCGGGGCTGCTGTTGAATTATTTAATAAACCCCCAACCATCATTAACGCCATTCCGAACAATAAAGACAAGCGGCTTCTGTTTATCTTCATCTCCTCTTTCTCCTTTCGTTGTCAAAGGACCGGGCGAGGCGCTATACAGTGCCACACCTTACGGTTAGGTTTATAGCACACATTTAGAAGAAATACAATGGGCTTGATTATGTTTAGGGTGTGTGCTAAAATCATAATCGCAGTAGAGATCCTTGACAAAAGGAGGCCGCTAAAATGCAGATTTTGCGTGTTTTTAAGGGTTTTCAATCTCTCGCGGTATTGTTTGGATTTGCGTGGGTAACCTCGGTCGCCATTATGGCAACCGATAATTCCCAGGATCAAAAGCAATCTACAGCATCGACCATTCAAGCGACAGAGGGAATAATTCTTCCGACAGCAAATCGTACCGCTGAACAGGAAAGTGAAAACTACGTCGGCAAATCAAAATGCTTGGAGTGCCACAAAAAACAAGAAGCGAGGTTGGCAGATACTTTGCATGGTCAAAGCGTAGATTTACGCACACCGGCATCACGAGGAGAAGGACTTTGTGAGACCTGTCATGGTCCAGGAAAAATCCATTCCGTATCATCATTAAAGACGGATATCAAGTCATTCAAAGTCCTGCCAGCAAGCACCGCCAATGCAACATGTTTAAGCTGTCATGCAAACAGAACAACCCACATTAACTGGGCTGGTAGTAAGCATGATGCCCGGAATGTTTCATGCGTCAGCTGTCATACTGTTCATCATTCGGTTTCTGAATCATTTCAGCTAAAAACTGTTCGGGCAACAGATACCTGTGTCAGCTGTCACAAACAGCAGGCGCTGAAGATTAGAAAGTCCAGTCATATGCCGTTGACCGAAGGCAAGATGGAGTGCACATCATGCCACTCACCTCACGGTTCAACTAATGTAAGGATGCTTAGGGTCGGCAACACCATCAATGAATCATGCGTAAGCTGTCATACTGAAAAACGAGGCCCGTTCTTAAACGAGCACGCTCCCGTAGCGAATAATTGCGTTACTTGCCACGATCCTCACGGTTCAAACAACGACCGTTTGTTGGTAGCTAAAGTTCCGATGCTTTGTCAGCGTTGCCACGTACCCAGCCGGCATCCGGCAACAATTTATGACGGCGCGCAGCTTGCCGCCGCAAGCAATCGCATTCTCGGACGAGGATGTATTAATTGCCACCAGCAAATTCACGGGTCTAACAATCCAGCTGGCTATTATTGGCATAGGTAAGGAGGAAAAAATGACCAAAAGAACCAGACCCTTGCTTTTGATAGCCCCCGTCATATTTATTCTTAGTTCGTCTTTGGCAACCGCTCAAGAGGAGTCAAAAAATCAAATTAACTTTGGATACAGAGTGCTTACTTTTGAAGAAAATTCAGACAAAGCTCGTTTCCAGAGATTCAACGACTTCAGCCAAGGCCTAACTCTTGACAAGATTCGTCTTGATAAGAAAACCAGGGAGTTTTCTTTGAAATTTAACGGCAACCATGTCGGTTACAGCGACCAGGAATTTTCCGGTTCCTATAACCGGTTTGGCAAATTCAAGATGTCATTCGGATATAATCAGATCCCGCTTTTCTACAGCGATTTGACCCGAACACTTTACACGTCGTCAACGCCAGGAGTATTAACGATTAACGATGGCATTCAAAGCGGAGTACAAAATAAAACCTTAACGCTGAATAGCGCGGTAAACGATGCTTCATTATTTGACTTGAAAAGTCGCCGCGATGTCGCTGATTTCAAGTTAAAATATAACTCAACGCCAAGCTTGGCTTATGATTTGACTCTTAAGGATACGCGTGTAAGCGGCAATCAGCCCTGGGGAACCAGTTTTGGTTTTACTCTGGCAGATGAAGTTCCTGTTCCGCTCGACCGCCGAACTACGGACTTGGGAGCCGGTATAGAGTTATCTAATAAACGCGCTTATGTTCGTTTCGGATATGACGGTTCTTTCTTCCGCAACAATATTTCAGTTTTTACTTGGGATAACCCGCTTAGGGTATCCGATTCACCGACGGCCGGACCGGCAATGGGCCGAGAATCTCTTTGGCCGGACACGAATCAAAATACCGTAAGCACTTCGAGCTGGATTAAGCTTCCTGGTCGTAGTAGCGCCACTGGATATTTCTCAATTGGACAGTTGTCCAATAACAACCCCCTGATTCCATTCACGATTAATTCAGCTTTGCCTGTAATTCCGCTTGATAGAGAAATGTCTGAAGTCAAAGCCCGTGTTTGGGCAAGTAATTTTACTTTCACGTCACGGCCGACAAACTGGCTATATGTAAATACGAGATACAGACAATATGAGTTTGATAACCGGACAATTCCGTTTAAGATTGGGCAAACCGTCAACTATGACACAAGGGTAGCAACCCGGAACAAAGAAACAAAACCGTTGAGTTTCAATCGGCATACTCTGACTATTGACGCAACCGTAAGCCCATCCTCTTATCTGGGCTTCGGAACGGGATTTACCAGGGAAGTACTTGAACAGACCCATCGGGCTGTTGAAAAATCGATTGAACACACCAGCCGGGCATCAATTGATCTAACCGGTATTTATTGGCTATCGTTTCGCGGGGCGTTCGAACATTCGGTCCGAAGAGGTGAATTTGACGGTATGGAACTTTTTGCCGACGGTCAGCAACCCTCATTAAGACAGTTCGATATTTCAGACCGCAATACAGACCGTTATTATTTCATCCTAACCATTACACCCTTATCGCAGATCTCGGTAAATGCTTCATCCGGGATGGGTAAAGAATATTATCCGGCAACCGATACTCGAACTGTGTTCGGACTCCGAAGCAACAACAATCGTTCGTATTCTGTCGGTTTTGATTTTGTGCCGGTTGAAAAGATTTCTTTTGGCGCAAATTATGGTCAAGACAGATTTAACACCTTTCAAGTATCGCGAACCGCAAACCCATTGCCGACAGGCATGTCATTGGACGACCCGCTTCAGCAATTCAACGATTCCCGGCGAGATTGGACTGATGACAACACCGACCAAACCGAAACATTGGACCTGTTCATGGGATTATCAAAATTAATCCCGAATACTGACGTAAACCTCGGTTATGGCGATGTCCGGTCTAAGTCAACTTACGTTTATGGATTAACTCCAAATACAGTAATCGCCGCTCCGGCTCAATTGCCGCCGATTACCCATCGACTTAGGCAGAAGACGGTTGATACGCGTTATTTTGTCAGCAATCACGTAATGCTCGGATTTATTTATCGATTTGACCGGTATGACGTAGATGACTTCGCGTTTAACCCCAGAATTAGCTTAGCAGAGCCAGCAGCGACTGCCGCACAAAATTATCTGGCGCTGGGATATTTCCAGCGTCCTTATACTGCGCATGTCGCAATTGGTCAGCTTACCTATTGGTGGTAAGGTAAACAAAACCAACGCTCCTTGATGGAGCGTTTTTGTTACAGATAAATATCCGACCTGATTAACTTGGCTGCCGGGTCAGGGATCGAACCTGAAGTCTTCTGCTTCAAAGGCAGACGTGTTACCAATTACACCACCCGGCAATATGTTGAATTTTACACTAAAAATCCGTAAATTCCAACCCGCTTTTCTTTTTTTATTTAATTTGCTACTATCTTGCTGGTTCGTTGATTATCGAAAGAGTAAACTATGATCTCCTGTTTTGTATGTCAAAATCCCAATAAACCGGTAGCTCTTTTAAAAAACCGTGGTCTAGTTGAGATATTGTTTGATCTGAACACAAGACAAGCAAGAGTAAACGAAGATATTGTACTCTCTGACTTTCCTCTTCCTTTTACTCCTACAGCTACGCATTTAGCATTGGCTGAGCGATATTTTAAGGAAATAGTCGGAACGCCGACACAATTGATGGACTTCGCTCTAGAAAGCGGGCTGTCAAAACTTGAGTTAGCTAATCTGCTCATGCCGGAGAAAAAGAAACTCTATCTTGGGGCCTGCGCCAGATTTGAAAAAGCGTTAACCGAAGCCTGCACTGCCAAGAATGACCCCTGTCTTGAAGGCGGATGCGCCATGATTGAAGAAGAAGTCTGCTTAAGCGCCATATTGGAAGCTGGCAAAATATACACTACCGCCTATGTATCCATGTGGATTAACCTTTTTGTGGATCCGAGTAATAGGATACCCGCCTGGAGAAGTTAACAACCGACAGCAAAGTCGGTATTTTATTAAAAACTTATTGGTATTATTTCTTGACAACTATCAAAAAAACGATAACTGCAACCATAGAAAGGCTGGAGCCATGAATAAAGGCGTAGGACGGATTTATATTCCACAGAATTCCGGCGATAAGACCGGCGGGAATTAGGGCTAGGCCGGTTGACGTTTCAAACGCGCCGAGCGATGTAGCTCTGTGTTCCACCGGTGACATATCGGAGACAAACGCTCTTTGACTCGCGTCTATGAAGGCCTTGAAAGCGCCGTAAAGCGCGAACAGGACTAAGAGTGAATACAAACTGCTGGCAAACACAAAACCGAGGGAGCAAACAGCGAATAGCGAATAGCCAACGGCTAAAACGGGCTTGCGGCCTATCCTATCGGATAATCGCCCCGCTGGCACCGATAGAGAAGCATCAAAAATATTAAAAAATATATACAGCAATATCGGCACAGCGATAATTAATTTCTCCGGACCAAAGGATGTTATGAAAAATTTTAAGAATTGATAAGATGCCAGATTGTCAATGCTCTTTAACACTTCGCTGGCCTTAAGGATAAAGAACATAAAGTTGAAGTTGGCTAGATGAAACAAGGTCGCAACGAGCATAAATTTCTTTAGTTGCGGCGATAAATTCTTGAAAGATAATTTCTGATGTTTTACTCCGCGCTCTTTCAGGGTTTTCGGTTCACGAACAAAAAACAGAGGGACAAGAGCCGTTACGGCAATTATGGCGGCAATAAAAAATATCGTCCTAAAATCAAAACCAAAATCAACAAAAAGAATATATACGACGATAGACCCGATGATGGCTCCGGCGCTGTCCATTGCTCTCTGTATGCCGAACCCAAGGCCTCTTTTTTCAGCTGTCCCGCCCGTTGACTCGGAAACAATGGCATCTCGCGGGGCATCACGAAGCCCCTTGCCGATTCTTTCAACCGGACGCAAGACCAAAATATGCGACCATGTTTTCGCCAAGGGAAAGAAGAATTTGGCTATAGCCGAGAATCCATAACCCCAAAAAACAAATTTCTTATACTTTTTACTCTGGTCCGCCCAATGGCCGGAAAGAACTTTGAATATGGAAGCCAAAGCATCACCGCCTCCGCCAACCAACCCGACCGCTATTCCCGCTCCACCCAAAGCAATAATAAAGAATGGCATTAAAGGCTGTATCATCTCACTTGAAAAATCAGCCAGTAAAGAGGTTAGGCCTAATAAGATTATATTGGTTATATTATTGAATTACGTATTACGAATTACGCATTTTAATACGCAATCCGCAATGCGTAATAAATTCATTTAATCACTAGTTAGTTCAATGACCGCCAATTCCAATGGCAACTGCGGTACAGGAGAATGCTTTATCTCATTTCGGGCATTTGAAAAACCGATTATCATTTTTATTAGGCGCTGACTGTCCGCGCCTTGGCCCAACGCCAATATATTTTTCGTTTCCTCGTCGTTCATTCCGTTCACGGAAGCAAGAACGGCCGGATTTATCTTCGCCATTAAGACCCGCCTTATATGCTCCACCAGATTGCCGGTAAAATTCTCTAGATCTACGCCCGAAATATATATCTTTTGTATCAGGTCCATAGCACCCATTCTGTCATTGTTCAGCAAACAGTTTATGAATTCTGGATAGTGTTTGTATGAAGCAAGCCCCAATATCTCGTTAACATCATCGTATGTGACCGTTTTGTCCGAATTCGCGGAAGCGTAAACCTTAGAAAGAGCAACTTCGGCGTCCCTTAACGCGCCGTCCGCCGACATGGCGATGGTCTTTATCGCATCGTCATCTATGTTTATGCCTTCTTTTCGGGCTATCATCTTTAACTTTTCCGATATCTGCCCCTGATTTAAACGCTTGAAATCAAATCTTTGCACCCGAGACAAAACGGTCGGAAGAATTTTATGCGGTTCGGTTGTGGCAAGGATAAAGACGACATGTTCTGGCGGCTCTTCAAGTGTTTTAAGCAAAGCGTTAAAGGCCGATTTGGAAAGCATGTGGACTTCGTCAACAAGGAACACTTTATATCTTCCGCCCGGCGCAGCAACCATTGCCGAATCAATCAACTCCCGGATGTTATCAACTCCGGTTCGTGATGCGGCATCTATTTCAATAAGGTCAAGCGAGTTGCCGTTATTTACCGAGACACAAGCCGAACATTTGTCGCAAGGCACATCCTTGCTTTTACCCGTAAATTTGGCGCAGTTCAACGCTTTGGCCAAAATTCTGGCCAATGACGTTTTACCGGTACCCCGAGAACCGGTAAATAAATAAGCGTGGCCTATTCGGCCGCTTTCCAACGCCCCCTGAAGGGTCTTGACCACATGCTCCTGGCCGACTATTTCGGAGAATTTTTGCGGACGATATTTTCTATAGAGCAAATTACCCTATTACGAATTTTGGATTACGGATTAAAATGCGTAATGCGTAATGCGTAATTAATTAATGCTATTTATGGAATACTGCCACTTTAAACCCGACGAAACTTGCCATTAACGCCACAGCTGAACCGGCAACTCCGCCGACATTTGCCCATTGATCAAGCGTTAACCCCAAAAGAGGGTTCATGAAATTAACGACTCCGGATGCAATACCAACATTAATAAAGCCTGCGATAATTGAAACAATAAGGAATTTGCCAAACTCCTGTCTGCTGACTCCGTTATCGGTTGCTTGAAATACCCAGAATTTATTCCAAAAATAACTATGAGTTGTTCCGATAATAAAGGATAGGGCAACAAACACGGAATACCACGCTCCTCTGTTTATATCGGACCAGGATATTAAAACGTTCAAGATCCCAAAATAAACCGCTGCGTTGGTAAAACCGACGGCCGAGAACTTGCCGAATTGCTGAAAAAATTTAAACCATTTGCTAAGAAAATAGCCGAGATTAACGCCTAATATCCAAAGAACAGGTATAACCAAAATCAACCAAGCCCAAGAAATAGAGAGCGGAAACGGGCTAGGCAATCCTAAAAATAAAAAAACCCGCCACGCGATAAGGCCGGCATAAAAACCAGTAATTACGGAAAAATATAAATCTCTGCGAGAAAACAAACTAGTGTGTAGCGCAGTAGCGCAGTAGCCATTAGGTACTTAAACCTACTGCGCTACTTACTACCTCCTACTGCGCTAAATTTAGCTTTTATCTCTTCCTCCACCTCTTCCCTCGGTCGGCCGTATTTTAACTTTGACATTTTATTTATGCTCAACGCCAATTCTCTATCGCCGGCCCCGAACACCTTTTCGGTATCAACTTTAATATTGAAGGGGCGAGTTGTCTGGCCGCCAATCAATAAACTAACATACGCATTTAAATTGTCTATGTTAACCAGGTCGTGCGGCGCAAAAACCGGCTCAAATTTATTTTTCATAAACTCGGCGTCGTCCGGCCCGATCCTGAAAGAGACAATTGAGCCGACATTTCCGAAAACCGCATCTCTGATATTTTCTTTAAGTTGTTTGATAAATTGGTGGGCAATTATCAGGCCTAGGCGATACTTGCGCGCTTCTGAAAGTATCGTTGAAATACTGTCAGTGGTAAAATTATGAAATTCGTCAATATAAAGATAGAAATCCTGACGCTCTTGGTCCGGAATATCAATCCGAGACAAAGCCGCCATCAAAAGTTTGCCGACGATGATCATTCCGAGAAGATCCGCATTAAGAGAGCCGATTTTGCCCTTGGATAGATTGACTATCAAAATTTTACGACTATCCATTGCTTCCCTGAAATTTAAAGCACTCTTTTTTTGATTGATTATCGGCCGGAGAAATTCGTTATAAACGAACGAGGTTATCTTTGAGGAAATATAAGGGGCCATATTTACCAGAGCCGCTTCGCCGCCGGCTTTCTCCGCTTCCAACTGCCAAAATTCCTTAACCAAAGGATTGGTTTCGCGAGACAGCTTGTCTTTGCGATAGACATCGTCAACAAGTACTTTTGAAATATCCGCGAGAACAGGAATTTCATTGCGATAGTCGTCCAGCAATAAAAGCGCCGCATTCTTGAAATATTTTTCGAACATCGGCCCACCGGTTGTTTTCAGGTCATACAACTTATCAAATATTCCGAACAATTCATCAATGACCATTGTCTTTTGTTCCGGATGGTCGGGATTTATTTCAAGCATATTCAAGCCCATCGGCCTTGATATGTCGCCAGGGTCGAAATAAATAACATCGTCCATTCTTTCTTTGGGAATAACCGACAGGGCAAACTCCGCAAATTCACCGTGAGGGTCAACCACGCAGATCCCCTTGCCATTTTCCATGTCCTGTCTGATCATTGATTCCATTAAAACCGATTTGCCGGTGCCGGTTTGACCGACTATATACAAATGCCTGCGCCTATCGGCGTCTGTCATTCTGACTTGTGTTTGAATGCCACGAAAAATATTTTTTCCCAAAACTATTCCCTCCTGCGGCAAGTTTGGCGGCGGTTCGGCCGGTTTTGATTTGAGAAATTTAAGACGCGGAGCGAGAGTGGACGCCAGTGGAAAGTGATACAAACTCGTTATTTCTTCACTTGAAAGAACGCTTACTCGATTATCTTTAAAAAGCCTGAATGAAAAATCAAACAAAAACTTACTCAACGCCCCCGAAGAAAGCTTGACCACATTTAAACTATTCATATCGCTTGAAGAAAATTGCACGAACGCTCCACTTATGTCGTTAAGTATTTGCTCCGAACGGCCTTCGCTTGGCGATGAAGCAACAATGCGGATGTTAGTATCAAATAATGGCTTCGAGGCCTTGTTCTGGACAGATTTAATTATCTCCTCTTCAAAAGGTGTAACCACCCTTGGTTGTTGGTTGTTGGTTGTTGGTTGTTGGTCTTTTTTCGGCGGATGCTTGGCGCGCGATACCGCTTCCGAAAATTTATAACCGCTTTGCATTTCTTTCGCCGTTTTCTGGGAGAGCTTTTTCATATCGTCCCGATGCGAAGGCCTGATAAGTATCTGAATTGCCGCGCCCTCTCCTTTTTCAATCAATTTGGACAAAGCGGTGGCAACATTGCCGAGAGGATCGGACGGGAGTTGTTGGTAGGTCTTGAACGGGAGAATGGGAATGCTTTTAAGTTGAATATAAGCGCCGCGCGACACGCCGTCAGGATTGAATATGTTGTAGTCCTTTACTTTCTCCACTTCCGCGGTGGAGAAAAACCCGTGAACTTGTTTTTCAAATATATGTTCGTACGTTTTAGGTACCGCTATATAGAAAAATATCTCCTCGCCAACGTGATGAACTGCCATCTCAAGAGAAATATACGGTTCGCCGTAAATAAATTTATTCCAGCCCTTGGAATGAATATTTGAAAACGAAGAGTACAATTGCTCCATCACGGAAATTAGTTCTTTCTCTGTTCTCTGTTGCCCCTGCCCTGAGCCTGTCGAAGGGTCCCGCGGAAGGGTTATCAAAAAAAGCGACATATTGAGCGCCCTCGCTATGTGACCCTTAGTTCTTAACGAACCGAACAACACTAAAGCGGCGATAAAGATGATGACAACAACTATCAGATAAATTATTATGAGAAATAAGGACAATGCTTCAAAATAACCAATAACCAACATCCAATACCCAATAAAACCTAAGATGTTTATAATATTTAAAAATTTTTGAGTTATTTATTGGTTATTGATTATTGAAAATTGATTATTTAACTGGTTCTAACTTCTTCCTTTCCACCAACATATTATACAATTCGTCCACCAAAACATCATGAAACGCGTCTATCAGAGCAGGGTTATTTGATCTCGTAGCTTCTTTAACGCCGTCGTCCAGTCCTTTGTTGAAAACCAGATTAACAAGTTCCTGGACTCTATCTTTCAATTCCGGTAAAACATAACTTAACGCGCTGTCGTCGTGCTGTGGCCGAGTTTGACTCGGTTGTAGCTTACCTGGCGTCGGTTGAGCCCCGCCCTGGCGGGGTTGATATTGCGGAGTTTGCTGCTGAATTCTTTCCCCGATAATCTCATGCAGAGCTTCTTTCTCCGGTGGGAGTTGAGATTCTGATTTTTCTTGTCCTAAAGCCGCCCTTTTCTCGGCGATCTGTTGTTCTAATTGAACTATTTCTTGTTCAATAGTCGACTGATTTTCCATAACTTAATAATAACACAAGATAATATTTTTTAATCAACAAATCCCACTTACCGAACAGGCCAAAATACCTAACCGCCATATAACTAGCAATTGTTAATTATATGGCGGTTTTGAGGAGAAGTTAGGAAATAAGATAATTAGTCAACTAAAAAACCACCCTCCGGAGTGGGGAACCATTATGTCTGGTTCCCACCCCTCGGGGTAGTTCGTGCGACGCGCGATGCGTGACGCTACTGACGGGTCCGAGAGCGTGTCACTGCCCCGCCGGCTTCAAGGTCGGCACGTGAGCCTGCGGCTCACGTCGCCCCATGTGGAACTCCCAACGTACGAACGTGTACGCCGGGTATTCCACACATTACATACTGCCCCAAACGAGCACAACACCTGTTGCAATTTTATCACTTGACGAGCCAAGAAAACTTATGAGAGTGGAGCAGGTTTTATCTGAAATCATAGGTCGAACGCCGAGTGTAGCAAGGAGGCAAGTGAGGGCTACCTGTGATTTTAGATAATAAAACCTACCCTATCTTGAAATAAATTTTTGAAGGCGAGGATTGAATGTGGAAAACAAAATATATAATTCTGGTATAATGACTAGGTAATGTTCAAGAAAAGAAACATCTTTTGGGTTTTGATGTTGATAATGGCCGTTGCTATTATAGCGCGGGTTTATGGTTTGGATCTAGAGTCGCTCTCGCCGGAGCAAAAGGCCTCGGTACTGCTTTCCGTTTCCGCTGGCGTATTGTCCGTCATCGGTCTATATTTTTTGGTCAAAGAATTGTTTGACGAAAAACTCGCCGCTCTCTCTTCTTTCCTCTTGGCCGTATCTTTCTGGCACGTACTCGTATCCAAACTCGGAATTAAAGATATTTTCACGTCTTTCGCGTTTATATTCGCATTTTATTTTATATGGCACGGACTAAAATATAATCGTATTTTTAACTTCTTTTTGGCGGGCTTGTTTCTGGGGGCCGGATTTTACGCCGGTAACGGATTTCTTTTGGCGCCGGTAGTTGTCTTGCTGGTATTCTGGAACTACTGGGATTACATCGGGAAGGACTTCTCGCTTTCAAAATACGAGGAGACCAAAAGAGAAGTTCTCGGAGGCTTTTCGTTGCTAATGCTGACAACCATAGCCGTCGCCTTGCCTGTCGGATTTTACATCTGGCAAAGCCCTGACTTTATCCTTTCCCCGTTAAATTTCGTATTTGAGGGCGAAAATCCATTCGCCAGAATATATAACAATCTCCTGTGGACGATAGACAAATTATTATTGATAGAATTCGGGGGCGCAAATTTAATATCATGGCCCTTGAGTATTTTCTTTGCCATCGGTTTAATTAAAGAGTTAATTCACTGGCTGAAAAGAAGACATGGCCACTTCTCCGTGGTTCATACTTTTATTTTCTCGTGGTTATTCGTAATGCTGGTGCCGACCCTGTTATCGTCCGAACCGTCGGTTGTCGGCTTGAGCCTAATACTGCCGCCCGTAATGCTTTTGTCGGCAAAAGGCCTCTGGTGGGTTATAGAAGGTCTTAACAAGTGGGATAGGGCTTTTTATCCTCTCTACACAAAGCACTGGAGCGGTCTTGACACCGGACCGTTTCTGGCAATGCTTGCTTTGCTCCTTTCCATAGCAATTTTAGAAATTTCTAAAATCTATTGATATTTTGATATACCAATAGATTTATTATTTATGTCCTACAAAAAACTCTCAATACTTATAGTTCTGGTCGCGTTGGTTCTGACAATCACAAGCTTATGGGACGATTCTTTCATTGTGGATGAGATACCTCACGTCGGAGCCGGATATTCTTACATTACAAAGGGTGATTACCGCCTCAATCCGGAACATCCGCCGTTGGCCAAAGACCTTGCCGGGCTTGCTTTGTCGCTGTTTCCGATCAATCAATCGGCCTTCTCAACCCAATACTGGACAAGTGATATTAACGGCCAGTGGAATTTCGGAAGGACGCTTATTTACAACCGAGCAAATAATGTTGACACGATCACTAGGACCGCCAAGATAACAATGCTTTTATTTTTCGTCTTTTCTGCTGTTTTGATATACCGATGGGCACAGGAACGATACGGAAAAAGAGCGGCTTTCATCGCAATCCTGCTATTCTCATTTTCCCCTACGGTTCTTGCCCACTCCAGGTTTGTAACTACTGACATGCCGGCACTGTTCGGGATTTTACTCGGCACCTATTTCTTCGTTAAATTTTTAGAAAAACCTGACCGGGGAAGATTTTGGTTTGCGGCAGTCGCTTTCGGCATAGCTCAACTGACCAAATTCTCGCTTGTTCTTATCGTGCCATTATTAGTTTTGATGGCCATCGCTTGGAGTTTTGCCAATTTATATTCTTTTAGGTCATCTGTTATTCTGTTCATCCGTTCTTTGGTATTGATGGCTGTCGGCATAATTATTATCGTCTGGCCGGTCTATGCGCTTCATACGATGAATTACCCGCCGGAAAAGCAAAAAACGGATACGATATATAACCTTGGTTCATACGGCAATCGCCTTATAGCCGACCCCGTCATTTGGGCGTCGGATAAACCGGCGATTCGACCACTCGCATATTATGCCACTGGGATACTAATGGTAAACCAAAGGAGTATAGGCGGAAACACCACTTTTTTCCTCGGCGAAGTAAGAAATTATGCTTGGAAGCATTATTTCCCGGTTGTGTACGGGATAAAGGAACCGTTAGTATTCTGGCTGCTAGTGATAATTGTGTTGTTGTTTTTAGCAGCCAGAGTGAAATTTTCAATTTCCAATTTCCAATTTCCAATTAAATCCCAATTTTCAAAAATAAGAAATTGGGTTAAAAACTATTTTGTTGAATTTTCGATGCTGTTGTGGCTCGCGATATATTGGTACTTGAGTATAAAAGCTAATTTAAATATTGGCGTGAGACATTTATTGCCCACTTACGGATTCGTATTCATATTACTGGCGGGACAACTATCAAAGATAATTCAAAATGCAAAAATCAAAATGGAAAATGACAACGCAAAATACAAAATTTTTAATTTTAAATTGTCACTTTTCACTTTGAACTTTACACTTTTCACTTTATTAGGTTGGTATGTCGCAGATGTTGTTCGCGTCCACCCTCATTATTTGACCTATTTCAACCAACTTGCCGGCGGACCGGCTGGCGGTCACCAATACGCCGTTGATTCCAACTTGGATTGGGGTCAGGATTTAAAACGCCTTGCAATGTGGGTTGAAGAGAATAAAGTCAATAAGATTCATCTGGACTACTTCGGCTGGGCAGATCAAGGTTATTATTTAAAAGACAAACTTGTTTGGATAAATTCAGGAACGTATAAAAATGTCCGAGATTTCTTTGCTCAAAATCTAGACGGCGGATATATCGCCGTGTCGGTTTCGTTCTATATGGGTTCGCGCGGAGATTCCGTTAATAACTACATCTGGCTGGACGCATATGAACCAGTGGCGAAGATAGGCAATTCCATCTGGGTTTGGCATATTACCAGAAATTAAATAGCCCAGCGAGTTACGCTGAACTGGTAGGTTTTCTACCCGTCGGGTTACCAGTGCCGATGGGCTCATCTCGCATTGCCGTCTGATGGACGGACCCAGCTCAGCTGGGTGGAGCGAGTGAGGGAGCGGGAGTCGATCCTGCTCTGCAGCCCGTCCGGATCAAGTCCAGACCCTAAGCCAAAGCTCGGATCGCTCCCGCATTTGGGGGTCACGCCATTCGGTCCCCGGTTCTAATTGGGTTTTCCTCAGCACGCACCCTGCGTGCCGAACCCCGGACCTATTGTCCACCATTCTAATCGGTGGCTGGCGTGACCTTCTCGGTGGCTGAAGAACAGTGCGATTGCGGCCGGGGACTCATCGCCGGCTCTTCCTTTGTTGCACCGTCTTCAGCCATCTTTTTGGGCCCTACCCTATATCATTTAGAGGTACTCTCCCGAAGGAAAGCCATTTCAACTAGAGGTGGGGCCCGAAATAAACCAACAATGCTTAACGGACATTTCTTCTGTCTCGAGAACTTAAGACATGAGGTCTTAGAGAGAAATTCCTACTATCTTTACGGCCGTAAATATCTTACTTGAATGCCTAGATACCACGCAATTGTTAGTTTATTTCGAGCCCCCCTTGGCCCTCACACCTAATCAGCGAATATCTGCGATGCCGAATGGCCATCGCTGATTAGGTGTGAGGGTTTGAAGAGCCCAAATTTATATAAAAGGTACTTGGGATATATGTTATCACGTCTTATCCCTTTCTGCAAGCTCTTTCTTCAAAAAACTCACGGAAAGAGATGCTGGTTTTTTACCGGACCAGCAACCGTGGGAATTTGTGTTAGCGGAGTTCCTCCGCTTCATTTTTCAAACCCTCACCTTTTCCTTTCTGCCTGCTGGCATATGGTACACAGGTTGGTTGGACCGCGGGAGGCGACGGCGTTCTTAGTCGCTCGCGCGCCGGCACCATCCCGCGGCGGTGGTCCCAGCCCAGCTGGGTGGTCGTCAGAAACCCGGAGGGCCTCTGACGAAACGGTTGATCGAACGAGGCCTACCGGGGACGGGCACGCAGATCCCAGTTCCCCTCGCACCACGGCGTCGGCGTATCGACCGGCACCTCGTCCAGCGGCGTGAACCGCCGAAGCGGGTCGCCGCCGAAGACGCGCTCGTCGTCCTCCAGCGCTTTCGGCGCAAACTCCTGAAAAGCCGCAACCGTAAGCCCCGAAATGTGGCCGTCGCCGTTTGTCGTCAGTCTTCTTGCCACGATTGCCTCCTTGGTTGGTTGGTAAGAACAAAACTCTGACTCTATCATTATAACATACCCGTAAAACTTTTGCAATAGGTCAAAAATCGGCCTAAAAAGCCACGTTTTTACCAAATAGCTAACCGCCATAAAACTAGCAATTGCTAGTTTTATGGCGGTTATTGGTTAAAAAACTCGACTTATCCACATGGCCGACTTGCGATGTCGGTCATGTGGATAGAGATTGTACATACTCAACTTCTGCTTCAAGATTTACGCCGAATTTGTCATAAACAGCGGTTTTTACTCTTTCGGCTAACTTAATAATATCTGACGCACTGGCATTACCCAAATTCACCAGCGAAAGAGAATGTTTTGGAGAAATACCAGCGTTTTCTAAACGAAATCCTTTTTTAAATCCGGCTTCCTCAAGCAGTTTAGCAGCCGCCAGTTTAGTCCCGCTGTCCTGTTGCCGCCAGTACCACGGTCGTTTTTCATCCTCGGGAATCATAGCAATTATTTTTTGAAACGTTGTTCTATCTACAATCGGATTTTTGAAAAATGAACCGGCGGTTTTAAAAGGCGCCCCGCTCGTCTTAATTAACATTCCTTTCATTCCACGAATTTTCAAAACCGCCTTTCTTGCTTCGCGGGAACCCGGAACAGGTTTCCCTTTAAAATAATTTATAATATCATGGTAACCGGAAACCGACTGCTCGCTTGGAGTCAATTTTAAAATCACTGATACAACTATATACCGAGGATTGTGTTTAAAAATACTCCCTCTATACGCAAACCCGCACTCCAAAGCCGGCAATTCTTTTAATTCTCCAGTTTTAACATCAAACACGCCGACACTCTCGATCATATCACTTAAGGATTGTCCGTAAGCACCAATATTCTGAACAACCGCGCCACCGACCGTACCCGGAATACCGGATAAATATTCAATCCCTGTTAATCCTCTTTCAACAGACGCTCTCACAATGTCATCCCACATCTCCCCCGCTCTCACTCTCAAAACCACACCTGTGGATAAACGACTTCGCAAGTCGTTTATCCACAGGCCGCGTATGTCTATTTTGATAACCAGTCCGTCAAAACCGTCGTCCGAGACAAGAATATTGCTTCCTCCGCCAAGGACAAAATGAGGCAGCCGGTTGTCCCGTTTAAATTTGATCGCTTCTGCCAGTTCTTCTACGCTCTTAACTTCAACAAAAAACTTGGCCTTCCCGCCAATGTTAAAAGTAGTATAAAGGATGAGGGGGATATTTTGTTTAATTTTTACCATAAAATTTCCCGTATGTTATAGATCCTACAATTATAAGATTTATAACATGACCTTGTTCGTTGAAGTCAGGGGTGAATTACTTATAATAAATCCTGCCATTTATGCGCAGGTCAATGTATTGTGGGTCAAAGCTAGAGTCATCTTTTTTGTCCGCCAAAAATATCTCCAGAACTTCAAGTTGCTTGCTCACTTCAAAGTCCATGCTGAACAGCAATTCATAACCGCCGGAGGTAAAAGCACTGAAGTCGCCGATAAATTTATCTTGGATAACGAATCTGTTTATAAATATTCCGTCCTCCTTTAACTGTTTTGAAATTAACATCGCGTTATCCAATAATTCTCCGTTTATTTCCGAAATGTCAGGCCTCATGTCTTCAACAATCAAAATAAGAAATCCGGACGACTTTGCTGCCTCGCCCCATGTTATTCCCTCCTTGTCGAAATACTTACATCCGCTAACAAAGCACCATATGCCGACCGTTGTTCTTTCTACTACATTTATATTCAAAGCATGCGGCGGTTCTTTGCTCACGGATATTTCTTTTATCTCTGGGAAGGCGGCGAGCATCTCGGCCTTGAAAGTGTCGCTGTCAAAAGTCAGTATGTTTTTTTGGTGCTCGAGCAACCCCAGCCACTTTAAATTTAATCTTTTGTTAAACTCGCTATGAAACCTGTCGCTATTAACTTTATCAAGGCCATTTACAGATAATTCTTTAATCTCTAAAAATCCGGAAAAAAATAATAAATATAGAATAAAGCCGACTGCGGCGATAACTAAACCGACAAAAAATAATATTTTGAGAATCCAAACCCTGCGCCTTTTCTCGGCTAATTTATCCTGATATTTGATATTTCTGCCATCGTAGACGCGCATATATACTTATATCTTAAGCATTTTTGAGGCATTTGGTTCTTACAAAAATATTCGCGCTTGGATGACTGAACCCGCCGTGCGTAAGAGATTGAGAGGGGCCGGTTTCGCCACATAATCTCCGGCGGCAATAGCCGCTTTTTTATTTAATTTCCTTAACTCCGCCCATGTATTTCCGCAGAACTTTTGGAATTTCAACTGTTCCCTTCGAGGTTTGATAATTCTCAAGTATCGCGATCATTGTCCTTCCGGCAAATGCGGTAGCGTCATTCATATGGACAAATTCCAAACCTCCGCCGGCAGATGAGCTACGCCTTAATTTTGTCCCAAGCCGCCTCGCCTGAAAGTCGGTCATCAGGTCAGCCGTATGCGTTTCCCTGTATTTGTTTTGTCCGGGCATCCATGTTTCTATATCGATTTGCCTGGCATCAGGTCCGCCCATGTCACCAGTACAGATTGCCACGACTTGATAAGGCAGATTAAGCGATTGAACAAGATATTCCTGCATGGCCACGAACAGATCCTGCTCTTTGATTGAATCCTCCGGTAGACAGAATGATTCGATCTCCAGCTTATCGAACTGATGAACTCTTAAAATTCCTTTCATGTCTTTGCCGTAAGAGCCGGCTTCCCGCCTGAAAGCGGTAGAATAACCTATATATCTTATCGGCAGATCATTTTCTTCCAATATCTCGTCCATATACATTGCGCCCAGGGCGTGCTCGGCACTGCCGACCAAATACAAGTCGTCATTTTGGATATAATATCTTTCTTCTTTCGGTTCAAGGCGAGCCATTTTTTGCATTGCGTCAGGCCGGATAAGAACGGGCGGAATAACCGGAACAAAAGGCGTGGATTTTAAGTTCAAGCCCGTTTTTTTAACAATTTTTTTAATAACCTTCTCGTCCATGAAAACTGATAAAGCATGCTGAACCAACGCGAATTGCATCACGGCCAACCCCCGTTTTAAATAGGTAAACCTAGCACCGGACACCTTGGCTGCCCTTTCATTGTCAATTAGGTCTAATTTTTCGCCTAACTCCCAGTGTTCTTTAGGTTTGAAATCAAGCTGCGGCAATTTGCCCCATTGCCGAAGAACTTTATTGCCAAATTCGTCGGGCCCTATCGGCGTATCGTCAGAAGGAATATTCGGAACCCGCAGCATCAGCTGACCAAATTCTTCTCCGACACAGATTAACTCATGCTCCATTACTTTGAACTTTTCTTTGAGCGATTTCAGTTCTTCAACATTAAATTGCGGCCCTTTTGATTTTCTGTTCTGTTCCGCTTTTAATGCCTCTGATGATTCTATGAGTTCCCTTCTTCGTATATCCAAGGCCAATAATTTATCTAAATCTAAGTCAACATTCTTATTTTGTATCGCTTTTCTTACAACCTCCTGATTTTGACGGATGAATTTAATGTCTAACATTAATTAGTAATTAGGACTTAGCCAATAGTAATTAGACTAAAAATTAGTGACTAACGGCTAGTGGCTAGTTTCTGGGTCTCATTAACGGGAAAAATACCGTTTCTCTGACTGGCCTGTTTATTAGAAATGCGAACAATCTTTCCGACATTCCGAATCCCGCCGTGGGAGGCATGCCATATTCCAACGCCTCCACAAAATCTTCGTCCATTCTCTGCGCCTCTTTGTCGCCAGCTTCGCCCAATTTTACCTGTTCTTCAAAACGCTCGCGTTGGTCAACGGGGTCGTTCAATTCGGAAAAACCTTTTCCAAGCTCCATACCCCCCGCAACAACCTGGAATCTTTCCGCGCGGTTCGGGTCTTTCGACCAACGCTTGGCAAGCGGCTCGATATCTATGGGCGGCAAAACAAGAAAGCCGGGCCTTATCAAGTGGGGTTTGACTTTCTTTTTGAATATTACATCAATGAGTCGACCTCGGCCAATGTGTTTTTCGACGTTAATACCCTGCGATAGCGCATATTCCTTTAAATTATCCTGCGTTGCTTTTTTCAGATCTAAGCCGGTGTGTTCTTTAAATAACTTATAGTAGTCGTATTTTTTCCAGGGAGCTCCCCAGTTTATCTTGTTGCCATGATATTCATGCTCAAGAGTATCAAGAGTCTTTTTGATAACGGTCTTGAACAGGCGTTTAACTGTCGCCATCAGCTCAACATGATCGGTGTAGGCCCAATACATTTCCATCTGGGTATAATCCTGCAAATGTTCGCGGTCCATGCCCTCGTTGCGAAATATTCTGCCCATCTCAAAAACCTTATCAAACCCGGCGACAACAAGACGTTTCAGGTACAATTCCGGAGATATCCTCAAATAGAGATCTATATTTAAAACATTCAAATGGGTTTTGAACGGCTCCGCATCGGCGCCACCCGGAACTTGTTCGAGAACAGGCGTTTCAACCTCAAGTCCCCCCTCTTTTAATAAAAAATTCCTCGTCGCTTGCCAAAATTTAGTTTTTTTAACAAAAAGCTCTTTCTCATTCTGGGTCATTATCAAATCCAAGTATCTTTTGCGGAGTCGTTCTTCAATATCTTGCAGACCCTCCCATTTTTCGGGCAGAGGAAGCAGGGCTTTAGTGAGTAGCGAATAGCTAGTAGTGAGTAGCGTTTTTTCGCCTGTCTTTGTTTTGAAAAGTGTCCCTTTTATTCCAACAAAATCTCCAATATCCAAAAATTCTCTGAATTGCTCAAATTTTTCTTTCCCAACAGTATCTTCCCTGATTAAGACCTGGATTTTAGCAGAATCGTTAGCATCAAAAAACACCGCCCCGCCCATTTCGCGTTTAGCCATAATTCTCCCGGCCAAAACGATCTCTTTGCCGGAACCGCTCAACTCATCAAACTTATCAAGCACATCCGAAATGGAGTGTGTCCGCCCCGAAACCGCCGGATAAGGATCGATACCGGCCTTGCGGAGTTTCTTAACTTTTTCGATTTTGGTTTTTCTGATTTCGTCTAAGGCCATAGGAAAATTATAACAAACAAAAAACCGCCCGCAAAGGGCGGTTTTTTACTTAACTTCCAACATCTTATACTCCATTATTCCCTTCGGCGTTTTCACCTCAATCTTGTCCCCTTTCTTGTGGCCGAGAAATGCGGCTCCTAGCGGCGACTCATTGGATATGAAACCGGCGGCCGGGTCGGATTCGACGGCGCCGACTATAACAAAGGTCTGAGCGCCGTTCTTGGAATCTACTTTGACACTTGAACCGACGCGAACTATACCGCTGCCGTCGGCGCTTTCAATGATAACCGCGTTTTCCAGTATACTCTTTATCTCCTCTATTCTTCCTTCGTTGGACGCCTGAACGTCTTTAGCCGCATCGTATTCGGCGTTTTCAGATAAGTCGCCAAGTTCTTTCGCTTCCTTTATGCGGACAGCAATTTCGGGTCTCTGAACTTCAAGACGGTGCTTGAGTTCATCCTTAAGCTTTTCTAAGCCTTCTTTACTAAAATATTGATTCAATTCAGACCTACAACCTACAACCTACAACCTACAACTTTTTGTTGTTGATAGTTGGTTATTGAGTCGTTAATTAAATAATTGATAGGTTATTATATTATTAACATAAAATAAAAGCAATAAATCAAAATTTGTTGTTAGTCGTTAGTTGTTGGTTGTTGGTCTTGTCCGAAGTACCATTTCATAAATCCGTATGTTGCTCTTATGGCCAATCCTTCGTTGGTTGAAGTTCCTCCTTCTATCAAAACAGTGATATTTATTTCCGGATTATCGAAAGGGGCAAAGGCGGTCATTATGGAATTGACGCTCCGGCCCTTGATGACTTCGGCTGTGCCCGTCTTTGCTCCGGCTTTGACCGGCAGGGTGCCAAGAATTTTGGCCGTTCCGGATATAGTTGTTTCAGCCATCGCATTCTTGACTTCATTTATCGTCTCTTCGCTGAAACCCAATCGTCCTAACGATTCCGGCTCAAAATTTATAAGGACATTCTTGTTGCTATCCAGTATCTGCTTGGCCACAAACGGTTTATGCAAGGTTCCGCCGTTGGCTATGGCCGAGATATATGAATTGAGCCATAAAGGCGTAATAAGCAGATCGCCTTGCCCAATGGATATGTTGTACGTGTCTCCCTGATACCAGTTCTCGCCTCTGACGGCCAGTTTCCAGTCAGGAGTAGGCACAAATCCGGCTTCTTCCCCGGGCAAGTCAATACCAAGTTTGGAGTCCGCCAAGGCAGACCTAAGATAATTGGCGATCCTTTCAACGCCAAGTCCTTTGATGTTGCCGTAGCCGCCTCCGGCTATGAAGAAATAAACATTGCAGGAATTGGCTATTGCTCGTTTAAGGTTGAACGATCCGTATTCAAGCCGCCAGTTATTGAATGTATAAATATCATCCGAATTATATGGGTTTACGATGGTCAAGCCAATACAATCCCTTATTGTGTCCGACGGACTGAATATCTTCTCCTCAAGCGCCATTAAGCCGATGAACGGTTTAATGGTAGAACCGGGATTGTAAAGACCGCTTATGGCCCGGTTAAAGAATGGCTTGGACTTATTCTCAAACAGACCCCCGAACTGGCTATCAGACAAACCCTTAACAAGCAGATTATTATCGAATATCGGGAAACTTGCCATCGCCAAAACGGCTCCCGTTTGGGGATCTTGAACAATCGCAGCCGCCTTGGAATATCGGGTATCTTGGAGAACATTAAAAAGTTCATTGAACAGACGTTTCTGCATATCGTAGTCAATATTAAGAATTACGCTATTTCCGATTGCCGACTCTTTATTATTTGGCGATGAATTTACGCTTTTGTTCTGAAAAAATATCTTGCCGTGTTCCCCTCTAAGGTATTTTTCATATTGCGATTCAATGCCTAATCGGCCAACCACATCGGTAGGATGGTAATATCCGTCCACTTCAAGTTCGTTCTTTGAAATCTTGCCCACATATCCTAGAACCTGGGAGAATTGAGCGCCGTCCACATACTGCCTTTTCGTGTTCGGCACAACATAAAACCCTTCAGGACTCAAGATTTTTATTTCAAGGACCTGGCTTTTGTCCAAACCTGATCCGGCAAAGAAGACCGAATTATTATTCACACCCTCTGATATGAACGCTCTGAACTCGTCTTTATTTATGTTCAGTATATCGGCCACCTTGTCTATGCCCGCGACATTTGTTTCTGTGTTTTCCGTTTCTTCCATGTGCCCCGCATCGTACTTTGCTCTGGTGCCGGGATTTCCGTAATTTATTTCTTTACTTATTACCAATAGGTCGAAAACGGGTTCATTTGCAACAAGAGGCTTGCCCAAACGATCGAATATTATGCCCCTCGGAGGCGGTACGGAAAAATTGACAGATCTGTTCTGGAACGCCACATCAGCAAAGTAAGCATACCGCCTGACGCTCAAGTCAAAAACGAAAGCGAGAACGACAACGCACAGAACAGCGGCAATAAGAAATCCGACCCTGAAAACAAGGTTCGAAATGGGCACCTCCAGATCCTGATGCTCACTGCTTGAGTCAAGAAGGGTCTCTTCCGGGCTCATCCAGTCATCGCTTGCGGAAATTTTATACGCCCGAGATCTACGAAACATAATCATTTTTCTTATTAAAAACGGCATTAAACACAAGGACCAACAGCAGGGTTTCTGTTGCTATCATCAGCCCCGCACCTTTTGAGAAATTGCTTTTGGCAGTTGTTGCAATGCGACTTTCTCTCGAAAGATGCGGGGTTAAACCGATCAGGTAAAAAACCGAGAATATATAGATGAAAGCGACTGAAATAAGCGCAATAAGCACTGATTTCCCCAAACCAAATCTGGTATTGTGGGTATATTTTATATCCAAGAACAGCTGAGTTAAATAAATTAGAACTACGACAAACAAGAACGGCAGCGCCAAGACGCCAAGATCTAACCCTCTTAATGTTTCGGAGATAAATGCAAAAAATAGCCCCAAAGAAACGGACCTTGTAGTTGGACCAATGTATAAAATAGGAACTATCAAAACAAGCAGAGACAAAAAACTTTCTCTCAAACCGAATAAAGCCGGCAATATCAGTCCGTCTAGGGCCAAAACGATTGCAAATATGGCTGTAAGTTTAATTTCCGTCACCTTTCCTGATTATTAGAACCCGCCCTATCCTCACTTCCCCCATAGCGGGACTTATTTTAACTTTTTTAAAAACATTGGTACCCCTTGTCTCCACATAGCTTACCGTCCCTACCACCAGAGCCGGCGGGACCAGGTCCATACCACTTGAGACAATGATGTCGCCTTCTTTTATCGGGTCGTCCTGGACTATCAGATCAAAATACAGCCCCTGAGCAAGGGCGCCCCTCGCTATGCCAGCCGTTTCTGAATTAAGAACTTCTGCCGCAACGCTGAAATCCGTGTCGCTCACAACCAGTACTCGGGCAAAATGCAATCCAACACTTTCGATGCGGCCGACTAAAACGCCTTCTTCTGTAACAACTATATCGCCGTCGGTTATACCGTCGTCGGCGCCTTTGTTGATAAGGACATCGTATCCGTCCAAACCCATTTGAAATTGGTAAATATTCGCATAGGTTATATTTTTATTAAAGCGCGGGGGTAGCTCTAACGACTTTCTCAAAAACTCGTTCTCGCTTTTCAAGTCATTACGGTCAGCAAGCTGCGAGAGCAAGTTTAAATTTTCCCTTTTTAAATTATCGTTCTCCGAGATAATGTTTTTGAAATTGATAAGACTGCGAAAAAAGAACCCCGTATTTTCCAACTTGTCAAAAATATACGAAGCCGGCCTTCTGATAATTTCGGTGCCGAAATTATTTATTTTTCGGTCAAAAAAATAACGATCAGCAATTATTAAACCGACGGTAAGAACAAATAAAAAGATGAGGATTTTGATGAAAGCGTAACGCATGCATTTAAATTTAAAATGCAAATATCAAAGGTAGCTTCCCTTATCCGACGACACCAGAATGGACTTTAACTGTTCTACGTTTTCCAATACGAAACCGCATCCTCTTGCCACCGCAGTCAACGGATCGTCAACGACTTTAACAAAAAGTTTCGTCTCTTGGGCTATCGCCTTATCAAGTCCCCTCAAAAGAGCTCCTCCTCCGGCAAGAAATATGTGCCTGTTTATCAAGTCGGCGGTAAGCTCAGGCGGCGTTTCTTCTATCGTATCCTTCACGGCCATTACAATACTGCGGATAGATTTTTGGGTTGCTTCTCTTATGGCATCTGAGGCAAGAATTATCTCTTTGGGAAGACCGGAGACCAAGTCCCTGCCCCTTACCCTTCCTTCAAGCTCTTCCCGTAGAGGATAGGCGGAACCAAGCATTATCTTTAAATTCTCCGCCGACGGTTCGCCGATAAGTAAATTCTTTTCTTCCCTTAAATATCTGATTATGTCTTCGTTCAATTTATCGCCGGCTATCCTAAGCGACCTTGAAGCGATAACTCCGCCCATCGAAATAACGGCGACCTCCGTCGTTCCTCCGCCTATATCCACTATAACGTTAGCCACGGCTTCCTGAACCGGCAAGCGCGCTCCGATGGCGGCTGCCATCGGTTCTTCAATAAGATACACCTCGCGGGCACCGGCATTATATGTGGCATCCTCAACGGCTCTTTTTTCCACTTCGGTCACTCCAGACGGCACACCGACAACAACGCGAGGACGAGGCAGAACGGAGAAGCTTTCTTGATGAACTTTATCTATAAAGTATTTGAGCATCTGTTCGGTCACCTCAAAATCGGAGACCACCCCTGACACCAGAGGCCTTGAAACGACGATATGTCCGGGCGTTCGGCCCGCCATTCGCTTCGCTTCAACTCCGATAGCAAGAATTTTACCGGTCTTTTGATTAATCGACACAATCGAGGGTTCGTTGATTGTTATCCCTTTTCCACGAACATAAACCAAGGTATTGGCAGTACCCAGATCAATGCCTATGTCCTTTGACCAAAATCCGAATAATTTATTCAACATAAATTAATGAGTAAGGTAATCAATTAATTCTTTTGTCCGAATGAGCCAAACATACACTTGATAATATAATTTATAGCTCTTTTGTCAAAAGTTTTTATGTTTTATTGATTTGCGCCAACCGTTGCCAAATTATAATTTTTAACGTATACTTGCAAAGGTTTTTTAATAAAGGAGGCAGGGCTTTGAAAAACAGGCCAGTCGACCCGTTCCGCAGCATTGTTCCCCCGCTTTATCTTGGAATATCCTATGGGTTTAATTCCGTGAAGGAAGGCGCCCAAATTTTTGAAAATCCCGCCTTGGGTTATGCTTACGGCCGAATGGGTAATCCTACCGTTACGGCCTTTGAGAAGTGGCTGGCAAAAGCAGAAGGGGTTAAAGAGGGCTCTGTTTGGGCTACCAGTTCCGGACTTTCGGCTGTTTCTCTCCTTTTTTGGGGACTCACTGCCCGATCATTGGGTAGACCCAAAAGAGTAGTGGTATCGCCATATATTTACGGCGGGAGTTTTCATCAGCTTCAGTTATGGCGCAACGATCACGATTGCGAAGTGGTGTTTGTTAATAACCCGTTTAATTTATCGTCTTGGGAAGAAGAAATAAAATCCGGCGCGGCTTTTGTCTTTTTGGAAACACCGACTAATCCTACTCTCGATATCTTCGATATCAAAGCTATCGCCCAAATTGCTCATAAATACGGCGCGTTTTTGGTGGTTGACAATACAGTGACACCTGTTTTACAAAAACCATTGGAATTAGGAGCAGATGCGGTCTTGTATTCAGTCACTAAAGCGCTAAACCGGCAATCTACGGGTTTGGGAGGAGCCATAATCGGCTCTCCCCGCTTTATGGAAGAAACGGAAAAAGTTCTTAATGACTATCATATTTCCACCGGAGCCATAATGCACCCTCTTTCTGCTTATTTTACTCTTCTGAACCGCACTACGCTTCAAAGAGATATGGAATTATTTTCAGAAAATGCTCTGAGGGTAGCTAAATTTCTTGAGAGGCATCCCAGAGTTAGAAAGGTCTACTACCCATTTCTGCCCAGCCATACGGATTATGCTCTGGCTCGCTGGCAAATGACCGGTGGAGGCGGACTGTTGTCTTTTGAATTGGAGAGTTTTGAAGCCGCCAGCAGATTGGTGGAATCATTGCAGACGGCTCGTCTGGCGCCACATCTTGGAGACGAGAATGAAAACCTTGTCATTCACCCGGCATCCACTACTCACAGCAAACTCTCGCTTGAAGAATTGCAAAAAGTTAGAATTTCTCCGGAATTAGTTCGTCTCTCGGTCAGCTTAGGAGATATGAATGAATTAATTTCTGAACTGGATCAAGTTCTCAAAACCCTTTAGAGGCACTAATTCTGCCTCTTTTTGATTGCGTTTTTTAACTTCAACGCTGTTTTTGTCCAATGTCTTGTTGCTAACCACGACGCGCCAAGGACAGCCGATAAGATCGGCGTCGGCGAATTTTTCTCCGGCGGTCTTATCGCTTCTGTCGTCGTAGAGAACCTCAACGCTTTTTTTTGTCAGTTCATTGTACGTCTTTTCTGCTTCTTCTTTTCTATCATCTAGAACTATTAGATGAATCTTGAACGGAGAAACACTTTCCGGCCAAATTATGCCATTCGCGTCATTTGAAACCTCTACTATGGTAGCCATTAGCCGGCTGATTCCGATTCCGTACGCGGCCATCCAAACGGAATTTTTAATACCATTCTCGTCCACAAAAGACACCCCTAAATTATCCGAGTATCTCGTCCCATTGTTAAATATATTACCGACCTCTATGGCTTTTTTCTCTGCGATATTTCCAGCACACTTGGGGCAAGTGTCCGCGTTTTTCAATTTAGATATTTCGGAATTCTCGGCATATCCGCATTTCAGACATAGAAATATCGTATCCTCACCGACCTCGGATATAACTTGGAACTCGTGAGTGAATTTATCGGTAAAAACACCCCCGCCGGCAAGCGTATATACGGCCTTCAACCCGCATCGTTCAAATATTTTAAAATATGCGTCTTTTGCCTTTTCATAATATGTCTCAAGGTCCTTTTCGGAAGCGTGAAAGCTATACAAGTCCTTCATCATAAATTCGCGCCCACGTAAAAGTCCTGATTTAGCCCTCGGCTCATTCCTGAATTTGGTTTGAATTTGATAAGCGGCAAATGGCAGGTCTTCATAAGAATTTATGTACTCTCTGGCGATAGAGGTCAGGACCTCCTCGTGCGACCATCCCAAAACAAAATTATCTTTCCCAGAAGCAAGGATTCTGTCGTTTCCAGAAGCCTTGTTTCTGGAAGAATCTACATAAAATCCGACATCCAAGTCCCATCTGCCTGTCGGTTCCATATATTTTTTCTCAACCAGAGCCGGCATAAAGAGTTCCTGTCCGCCGATGGCATTCATTTCTTCTTTTATTATTTTTATTATTTTCTCCATCACCTTCCAGCCAAGCGGTAAGAAACTATAAATCCCCGAACTTAATTGGGAAACAAAACCACCCCTGACAAGTAGGATATGATTAGGAGCTCTCGCATCTTTGGGCGCCTCCCGCCGTGTTTTTGTAAATAGTCGCGACTGTCTCATTGCTTCTGTGTTATATCAATCCCTTCACCTAATTTTCTGAACGTCCCTTTGCCAAATGTTTTTTCAACTAATCTGGCCGCTGGCATTATATTACCACTAAAACCCCCTTTAACAAATAATGCCAAAACTCCATCTTCCGATTTAAAATCGCCCCTATTTTTTCGTATAGTTCTTTAATTAATTTCCTAAAAAATCTTCTTTCCTCAAAATAATGAAATTGTTCTACTTTATCCAACCCTTTATCGGTATAGTGCTCAAGAGCATCTAAAAGTACGGCCCCTTTTCGTTTTTCGTCGGCGTTCTGGTAATCTCTCCAAATTTTTTGAGCTTCCGGCAGTAGTAAAACATCATCTTCAAGCCATGCCTGTTGCTCTTCAAAATAAGACCGGCCCACCTGACTTAAAAACTTGTTTGTTAAAATTACATCGATATAGCGGCAAAGCGCCTGGCGCAAACTTTCAGAAACCGCAAATTCGTCGCCAAAAATATGTGTACCGTTTTCCCTTATAATTTTCAGCGTAAGATGTTCTGTTAACGCCTCGTCAATATTGTGGAAATAACATTCACCGTCTCTTTTTACTTCTTCGACATTCCACCCTTGTCTTCTGGCTGTAATAATAAAATCTTCGTCTTCACCTTTGGTCTCTGAAACTTCTCTAACCCCTAACCTCTCCGCTTCTTCTCTCTTAACCCCTACCGGATTCATAGAAACAAAACTCTTCAAATGAAGCATTTCGTGCGTAACTACCGTCAAAAAGTTATATTTGCTTCTTTCTCTATTTCTAAGCACCACGGCTTGGTCATAAGGCGAGGTGACGGCGTCAGAATTGCCCAAAAACAAATAGTGCCTTTCCCCGAATTGTTTATATTGCTGAGCATCAAGAATGTGGACATTAGCCGCAGGAACATCCATAGCATTTATGCCATATCCGGCTAATTCTTGACTGATCAAATCATTGCTTAACTTTATAAGAGATATCTGTTCTTCACTAAACTCGATTTTACCGCTTTTCAACTCTTCCAGTTCTTGTTTATCGAATACTTCCTTGAAATAAACCACCAAATCACGCTTTTCTTCTTCAGTTAATTTAGTTGAGACAATTCTATCCAAAGCCGGCGGTCGTTCTGGTTTCGGCGAAATTATATCTTTGGTTTCTTTCATGGTTAGAATAATCTTCCAATATCTTTTACGGTTGCATAAACCATCAAGAGTATTAAGAGCGCGAAACCGACGGAATTGATAGCCGCTTCTAGTTTTTGATTGACCGGAGAACCCTTGAATTTCTCCACGATAAGCATCAACGCCCTTCCGCCGTCAAGCGCCGGGAACGGAATAATGTTCAATATTGCCAGATTGACCGATATCAAAGCCACGAATTGGAGCAAAAATCTGAATCCCACCGCTGCCGCCTGTCCGGTAACGCTGGCAATGCCGATAGGCCCCGAGACATCGGCGAGCAATTGCCCTTTCAATAGCAGTGTCTTGAAAAGTTCGTAGTACCCGATGGCTGTCTGGGCGGTCAGGAACACCGCATCTTGCAGGCCTCGCCATAATGACTCGTGCCAGGGATAAGACAAAAGGCCGGTTCTTGCCGGCACGATACCAAGCAAACCGTCGCCTTCATCCTTTTCAGGAAGTAATATTTCTTTGACTTCAGTTTGGGAGTCCCTTCTGATGGCCAATTCAATTTTATTTCCGGCGTTGGCGGAAATAAAATTCCTTACTTCTTGAGCGGTACTGACCATACTGGTCTGACCAGTATGGTCAGTAAAACCGACTATCTCGTCAAATATCTTCAGGTCTGCCTCATGCGCGGGGCTGTTCTCGACGATTCGCAATATTTGAACCTTCTTATCCTTGGCCGCAGCAGATATGTCATCCGCCTCGTCGCCTATGCCGACTCTTATTCCCACATAGTTGCCGAGCATCAGCAAAAACACCGCCAGAAGGAAATTCATCGTCACACCGGCTACAATTACTTTCAACCGAGTTCCGATGGGTTTTGATGCAAAACTCTTTGGCGCGTCACGGTGTTCCCCGTCCTCTCCGTATATTTTCACAAACCCGCCGAATGGTATCCAGTTTATAGAATACACGGTTTCACCCTTTTTAATCCCCCACAATCTCGGCGGAAAACCGAGGCCAAACTCCTCTACTTTCATCCCCGCTCTTTTGGCAATAATAAAATGTCCCGACTCGTGGACAACAACCAGAACGCCAATAACTGCAATGAAAATTAGAGCTGTTATCATTATTTTCCAAACCGCTCAGCCTACTATCATCATCGAGACGTTAAGAATTGGCCAGCGTCAATTCTTAACTCATTCTCCGGCTTTCTCTCGTCCCGACTATAGTCGGGACACCAGCCCGAGAAACTCTGCGGTGCTCTCTGGTGATAATATGCTTCGCTGTTTAAATCGATGGGGCCTTGGTTTTGTGAAGGGACTTACGGAAGCCATGCGAGCATGGTCCCCGCCTTGGCGGGGACGCACGGCTGAGTAAGAGGCGCGGTTTGTCGCTGGACAAATTGACGTCGTGCCCTGAACAGGACTAAGGCCGCAGCGATTTTAAGAAGCTAACTCCGTTTCCTTTCTTTTTACTAAATCGTCTATCTTCTTATTCAGCTCATCAATAACTTTCTGCAATTCTTCTTTGGCGTTGCGTAAGTCGTCTTCTCTGGCGGTTTTTTCTCTCACGGCGTTTTGAACTTTCTTCAAAACATCTTCTCTTGTCTGCCTCGCCTTAATTTTTGCTTCTTCGGCTTTTTGGCGTAGAAGCCGAGTAAATTCTTTGCGCCTATCTTCGGTCAAAGGCGGTATGGTCAAACGAATACCGCTGGAATCTGATGTCGGATTAAGGCCAAGGGGACTGTCTTTTATCGCTTTTTCTATCAAAGGGATAGCGCCTTTATCCCATGGCTGTATGAAAATAACCCTCGGTTCTGGCACGCTTATTGTCGCAAGTTCCCTTACTCGCAATTTTGAACCCACATAGTCCACAACCAGATCTTCCACCATAGATGAATGAGCGCGTCCGGTCCTTATGCCGGCAATTTCCTGCTTCACCCACTCCGCCGCCGCATTGAAGTCCTTTTTCCTTTCATTGATTAATGTTTTGTAATCCATTGAAAATAAACTTAACATAAAAACGATAACTCAAAAACATTGACTTTATAATAATTTTGGTGTATAATTATACCATCCCAAGACTCACGACTGAAAAGAAAAGAGTGTTTTTATAAATTAGCGAGGAAATTTTCCAGCGCGATGCGGTGGTTGTATTGCGGCTGGGAAACGATGTGTGAGAGATTCAGGAGGCATCTCAATACTGGGGCGGCTGTTGGTTTTTGCGGGAGTTGTAATCGCAACGAACGGAGCCAGAGATTCACCAACTCGGCATAATTTTTTTTTTCATAAATTTTCTTCGCGTATTGAATACGCTCGGCCATATTTTGCCTGGCTACTTTGCGCAGTTCGGATAATGCTTCGGTCATTTCTTTCGTTTCTACTTCTTTCGCCGGAGGGAAGACAACTGTCTCACATCTTGAAATTATCGTCCCGGGCAGTAATTTGTGTTTTGAACTTATCAAAACGAGCACAGAATTTCTGGGCGGTTCTTCCAATATCTTCAGCATCGCATTAACCGCCGCGATACTTATCGTCTCGGCATTTTCTATAACTGCCAGTTTATACTCGCTTGAATACGGCTTGAGATACATAAATGATTTCAAGCCCCTGATACTTTCAATATCAATACTGTACTTACCTGCCCCGCCCCAAACCCGCCTCTTTTCTGAATGGCGGTCAGCGGAAGAGCTTGGGGCGGGGTCTTCTTTCATCCCCGGATAAATAAATTTCAGGTCTGGATTGTTCTCAAAACCTTTGCCCGTCAGCAATGCGCAAATATCTTCTGCAAACGACTTCTTTCCCGCCGAGTCCTGGCCGGTAAATAAATATGCATGACCCAATAAGCCGTCTCGCAAAAGATTTTCAAAATATTTTCTTTGTTTATCAAACATTGATGCTGGTTAATAATAAGTCGGCAATTTTGTCGGCAGCATCCGGATTAGCGAAACTTTTTATCTTCTGGCTGACTTCTCCGTATCTACCCGGGCTTAAAAGATATTCTATTTGGCTTATTATTATGTGGGGGGTCAGATTTTCCTCTTCTATCATCACCGCTCCGTATTTTGCTAATTCTATCGCATTTGTAATTTGTTCTCCTCGGCTTGCTTTTGTGGAAAGGGGTATAAGCACGGCCGCTTTACCTAGTATCGCTATCTCGGCTATAGATCCGGCGCCGGCTCGCGAAACGATAACATCGCATAACGCATATGCGCCGGCAAGCTGTTTCGTGTCCAGAAAAGCGAAAAACTTATAGTTCCGGGCAACAGAGTCGGCATAACTGCCTTCGCCTTCTTTGATTATCTTATCAATTTCGGCTTTTACAACATCGTATTGTCCTAACCCGCATTGATGTATTATCTGAAAATTTTTGCCAACCATCATAACCAACGACTCCAGAATAACATTGTTGATCGCTTGAGATCCTTGGCTGCCGCCATATGCGAAGATAGTTTTTTTGTCGAGGCTAAAATTAAGTAATTTTGCCGTCTCATTCTTGTCTCCGGTTAAAAGTTCTTTCCGCACTGGATTACCAGTTAAAATTGTTTTTTTTGAATCAAGATAAGCGACGCTAATTTGGAAAGAGGTGAATATTTTATTTGCCAAACGCCCAAGAAACCGGTTTGCAAGACCGGGTACCGAATCGGACTCGTGGATATATAAGGGTATTAGATATAATTTAGCCACTAGGGCCGGGGGTACCGACAGATAGCCGCCTTTGACAAAAACCGCATCAGGCATAAACCAAAAAATATACCACAGCGACTGGAATAACCCGACCGGAAACTTAAAAACGTCCAATAAATTCAGCAAACTGAAGTACCTCCTTAGTTTGCCGGACATTATTGAACGGAAATTAATGTCGCTTTCTTGGGCAGCCAGATGCATAAATTTATCGTCGCCCAAAAGGAGCAACTCCGAGTCGCCTCTTCCCTTGAGAGCATTGGCAACAGCTATAACAGGATAGACATGCCCACCGCTTCCTCCGCCGACAAGTAAAATTCTTTTCATATTACTTTCTCTTTCTGAAGTAATTCTAACTTTTTTTTAATCTCTAGTACATACTTACCGGGTTCGCCATTAGATTTAATGACACGGCGACAGAGAACTTTACCGATATAAGAATCTTTATTCAAAGCATTCCCTACCGTCCGGTAGACCAGCGGGTGTCCGACGGCAACAACGCCCCCTTAGGAACGGTCTTAACAAAATCATAGACCTTTTGCTGGAATAGGATGATATTAATCAATTTATTGTCGTCCTCATTTTCTCAACTACGCGTTGGAGCGCCTGGGTATGCTCGTTAACCGCATGACCGTAAGTTAAGTCCCTGTCATCCTCATCTTCGGCCTTAATTCTTTCTAATTCTTTATAATTTCCATATTTTATCATTTTTTACACAAAACAAAAACCGGCTTTTACCGGTTTAGAACTCGGACACGAGAATATCAACAATGTCGTCCTCGGAAAAGTAAACGCTGCCCAGGATATCCTGACAATTAACTACGATCAAGCCCTTAATCACACTGCCATTTTTTAAAACAACATCGACGGTTTGATGTCCCATACCCGCTTCGGGAAGATTAACCAATTTATCAACCCACTTTTGACTCAATCTCATTTATTCCTCTTTCCGTCAAAAAACGTTAATAATAAAAGTGTATAATAAATAAAAACTGAGTCAACTCACTATGTCGGCTAATTTTTTTTCAGAGTTGATAAATACACAAAATATGCTTAAATAAAGGAAATCGTATATTAAGATGGAGATAGCGGTGAAAAACCCCAGCGAAAAGCTTGCCGCTCACAACGACGCTCTTTATCCGTTAATGGAAGAGTTGAGACTGGCTTTCGTTAATGTGATTAATCAGGGTACGGATGTGGCAAAATTCGTAAAAGCCGTGGAGCGCTTGAACGAATTCCGCCAGTTTATTAACAGCACGGAAAATATCGGCTTTGTCGTTGGACCGGACAACTGGCGCTTTGCCATTTTCCCTTTGACCGGCGACCCCCAAAAGGATATCAATCAAATAGCCCTGGATCTTCCCAAAAAGCAAATGAACTAAAAAGAGCCGTCGGCTCTTTTTTCTTACGGAAGGCACGGCCCTTTACAAAATTTCAATTACTTTCTGGCGGGAAGTGTAGCCGGAGACAATACGAATGCGAACTTGAGATACGCCAAAGTAATCAGAAAGAGCCTTAATGATGGCTTTGTTGGCAAGGCCGTGGACCGGAGGCTCCTTAACGGAAACAACATAATAATCTTTCCCTGTCTCGCCCGCCTCGCTGGAGCTATGGCAAGGCGGGCCAAAACCGCCAGACGAAAGCAGATCTATTTTTTCCTCATGAGAATTTGGTTTTGCTTTGACGGTAATTCGCATATTGGATTATCAAGCGGGGACTAAATATCAAATACTATTTTATTTGAGCAATTTAAGCATTTCCTGACACGAATGAGTATTAATGATGTCTTTTTTCTCCGCCCACCCTCTACGGGCTTGGGCGATGCCGTATTCAAGATACTGGAAGTGATGGATAGAGTGGGCATCAGTGTCAATTGATAGTTTCACGCCCATTTCAACCGCTTTTCGGATATACTCGTCTTTAAGGTCGGAACGGTCGGGATAAGCGTCAATTTCCATCGCGGTCTTAGTGCGCTTGGCCGCTTTCAGTAATGCGTCCATATCAACTTTATAAGCATCGCGTCTTTTGATAATCCGCCCAGTCGGATGGAAAATTATATCCACATTTGGATTTTCCATCGCTTTGATAATTCTTTCGGTCTGATCTTTTTCAGACAAATTAAAATGCGAGTGCGCCGCCGCACCGACAACATCCAGTTTTGCCAATGTCTCATCATTGATATCAAGCGAGCCGTCCTTTATTATATTTACTTCCGCGCCTTTGAGTATCTTAATGCCAAGAACTTGTTTTTGAACCTTGTCTATCTCGGCCATTTCTTTCAGCAGGCCTTTCTCGTCATTCCCGCCGGTCATCGCCAGCGATTTGGTGTGATCGGTGATACAAATATATTCCAGGCCCAGTTTTTTGGCCGCTTCGGCCATTTCTTTGATGGAATGGTCGCCGTCAGTCCAGTCGGTCTGAACTTGCAGGTCGCCTTTCAGTTCGTCATAGCCAATAATACTTGGAAGTTTACCTTCAAGGGCCGCCTCTATCTCGCCTGTGTCATTGCGAAGTTCGGGCGGTATCCAATCCATACCAAGTTTTTTATATACCTCTTCTTCTGTTTTTGACGCCAATAATTTTTTACCGTCCCAAAGGCCATAGTCATTCAAAAGCCACCTCTTCTTTTCAGCTAAAGTTCGAATAACAATATTATGATTCTTGCTTCCGGTCCATGCTATAAGAGCCGAACCGAGTGATTTAGGAGAAATAACGGCAATATCAGCATCTATATCGGTCTGGAGACGAACCAGCGCTTTATGTTCGCCTTGAGAATATATGTGCTCGACTTCAGAAAATTTTATAAATTTCTTTATCACCGCCGATGGCTTGTCCGAAAAAACGATAAAATCAAAATCGCCGATTGTTTCCTGTCTGCGACGCAGGGAACCGGCATAGTCGGCAAATTTAACTTCCGGCAAGCTCTTTATCTTGTCCAACATAGTTTTAGCTTCGGGCATTACAAAACCGAGAATGAAACGCCCGTGTTCCTTTTTGAGAAATCCTATGGAGCGGAGAATGTTCTCCTCTACCTTTTTACTGAAACCTTCTATCCTCTCGAGTTTCCCTTTTTTTGCAGCTTCTTCCAATTGGGTCCTGGTTTTGATGCCTAGTTTTTTATATAATTTGAGTATCGTCTTTGGCCCGACACCTTCAACGGAGGAGAGTTCGTCTATTTTTACAGGAATTTCTTTTTTCAGTTTATCGTAATCCTTGATATGGTGGGTTTTGAGGTACTCCTCAATGCGTTCAGCGATGCCCTTGCCGACGCCGGGAATGTCTTCTAAGGCTTTGATGCCACCGTCCCTGTACGTTTCCCGCACGTCTTGTTCAAGCATTTCTATAGAATGGGCCGCCTTCTCGTAGGCTTGGGGCTTAAAATCAACCCCTTTCATTTCAAGAAGAACCGATATCTCACGGAGGGTTTTGGCTAAGTTATAATTAACCATTTTGCCGATGGAAGGAATCGAGGGTTATAAAATCAGGCGCCGGGCGTTTTGTCTGGTTGCGGCATTACCTGTCCTGTTCCAACTTTTTCTTTGAGGTCTTTGTAAATCTTGATCTGGTTCAATCCGCCAAATATGGCAAATATGCCCCCGACTATAAATACGAAGTTAAATCCGAATCTTTGAGCTAAAATACCGCCTACGGCAGCCGCTCCGGCTCCGGAAAGACCGATAGCCACGGAATCAAGCGACCACTCTAAACTTTCATTCAATTTGTCCAAATGACGCGAAAAGATCGCATACCAAGGGGGGACCGTAAAGGCTATGCCGATCCCGTAAAGAACCGAGATAAAATATATATGCCTTACTTCAGTTGCTATCAAATACATGAACGGGACCATCGCGATAAAAACACTGCCTAGTATCAAAGAGTAAAAATCATCGTATTCGCCATGATTTTTATCAAGAAATTTGGCAATAGGTATCTCCAAAGATATCTTGGCTATTTGGACAATGGCGGCTGCAAATCCAACCACCTGAAGCGTTCCGCCGTCAATTTGTTTAGTGACAAATATGGCAAAGATGGGAGCAAAGACGCTAAAACCGGCATTCACAAAGAAATCCGACATAACAAGAGTTCTGATGACATGATTAATGCGCATGTATCTATTTTACAGAAATAAAAAAACACCGCAATGGTGACATAATAAAAATTACTAATTTCTAATATCTAATTTCTAATAAAATCCTCAATGTCCAATGTCAAATTTAAGAAATTCAAGAATTAGACATTTCATTAGAAATTAGTAATTAGAAATTAAAAATTTACAACGTTGGTATTCCCCATCCTGAGTCATCATCATCGCCTAGCGGCAATAGATCAGTAGAGAATTTACGCAAAAGATCACGGGTGGCATCAGCCGGAGCCAAAGCGTCTTTTTGCCACAATTTCGCAGCCAAACCGGAAATATGCGGGGCAGCCATAGAAGTTCCGGAGAGAATGGCATAGCCACCGTCTTTCCATGTTGATTCAACGCTTACGCCCGGAGCAGCAAATTCAATATCGCCGTCCTCAACCAAATAAGCTGTAGTTTGAGAATTAATCCCCCTTGAACTCCAGTCGGAAATAACTTTATTTACATCCAGCGCACCTACGGCAATAACTTTATTGCTCGCAGCAGGATAGTCAACGCTTCCGACATACGGACCGTCATTGCCAGCGGCAGCAACCACCAGAACGCCATTGTTCACGGCATATGCGATAGCGTCAGTGATCAGAGAACTCTGAGAATCAGAACCTAAACTTAAATTAATAATGTTAGCTTTGTTATCAGCGGCTGTTCTAATTCCCATAGCGATATCATCAGCCCAGCAAGAACCGTTGGCGGAACAAACCTGATAGGCGTGAAGATTAACCGCCGGTGCGACACCATAAATACCCAAACCATCGCTACCGCTGTCAGCGGCTATAATGCCGGAAACATGAGTCCCATGGCCGTTCTTATCTTCACATTTATTGTCTACTATCGGCGACTTGCGTTGAGTAAAGTCCTTGCAACCCTTTATCCTGTTCACTAAATCCAAATGGGTAGTAAGCACCCCGGTATCCAATACGGCAACATTCACACCGTCTCCGCCGGATGATTCAATTAGAAGAGGATCGTTATAAATCATCTCCACGCCCCACGGCATTTGATCCGCGGGAAGAATTCTTTCTCCTCCACCGCTTCCCTTGTTGCCTTTACCAGGATTTTCCGGTTTAGCCGCAGACGATAGATTCTCTTCCGGCAGAACATATAGTTTATTGACCGGTTCTATTTCAAGGCCGAATATTTTGGCGAATCGAATCTGAAATCCAGAGAGATCAGCCGTAAAACCGTTATCAAAAGAGTGTCTAACCCCAAAGTATTTTTTCCAAACACCAGAAGTTGATTTGACCAGATACCTCTCGTCATCGGCCGCTTTAGCATAAAAAGCCACCCCAAAAAAGAGCACAAAAGCTAATAAATACGCTATTTTCTTAGTATTCATTATTGTACCCTCAATGCTACCATATTCGGGTCAAGTCAGCAATCCACAGGCCTTCGCCTTGCCGAAGCAGACTACAGTCTGCGAAAGCAGGTCGCCCACCACCCCAAATTTAAAGGAAGTCGGTTTAAATTTTTAGTCAAGACCTGTCGTCGTCTTTATCGTTCGATAAAAATTCCTCCAAGCCGTCGCGTATTTTGTAGCTAAATTCTTTGATCTTGTCGGTAATAAAGAGAGATTTGATGAAAGCTGAACCAAGTATCAGTTTAATTATATAGACAAGCGCTATGGCACCTCCAAGGAATAACACAAATAAAAGAAAACCCTTGATGTACTCCAAAAAGAATTTATAACTTTGCCCAAAGAAATAACCTATAAAAAAAGTTAAACTTACCCAACAGACCGAACCGAGAAAACTGAACAAAGAAAATTTCTTCAGGTCATATTTGAGAGAACCGGCTGTTATCAATGTTGCTATGGTCAATGAAAACGTAAGCTTAGTGAAGACCAATGCTCGAGCGCTGTATTTATGGAAGTATTCCTCGACCTTGACGATTATTTTCCTGCCCTTTTCGTCCTTTCTAACCCATCTGTCTATTGATTTCCCGCCGGCGAAATATCCGACAGCATACCACACATATCCGCTTATGGAATGGCCTATCAGTAACAGTAAAAACGTTCCCCACACATTAAGCTTGTGCACCGAAGCGAGGAATCCGCCGAAAACGAGGGTATTCAACCCCTCTAAGATCGCGCCGAGGAAAAGAAGCAAATATTTATACTGGATAAGCCAAGGGAGATTTGTTTCCAGAAATTGTAATAATCCGTCCAATCTAGACCTACAACCGACAACTCACAACCTACAACTTGTTAATGGGAGATCAATAATGTCCCGATAATGTTGTTGGTTGTTGGTGGTCGGTAGTTAGTTACTTGAACTTTTCAAGAGCCTTAAAATCATCTACGAGCTCCTGCTTCCTGCTACTATCATATACCGCTACGGCAGGATGATAAAGAGGGATGATCTTTATTGGACCGTAAGTCGCTTGAGTGTCAAATATTTTGCCACGCATATCGCTTATGTTGGTAATTGAGGCGTCAAGGCTGAATTTTTTCATAATATAATCCATTGGGAACCGTCCCAGAGTGGCTATGACTTTGGGTTGAATAATATCTATCTGTCTGTCCAGGAACGAAGCATATATTTTTATCTCCTCCGGCAGAGGGTCTCTGTTGAAAGGCGGACGGTCTTTGACTATGTTCGTAACATACACTCTCTTTCTGTCTATCCCGACTGATGAGAGCAATTCATCAAGAATTCTACCAGACGCTCCGCAGAACGGCCGTCCGGTGGCCGCCTCGTTCTTTCCCGGCGCCTCACCGATGAACATAATTTTAGCATAATGACTGCCTTCGCCGATAACAGGAAATGCTTTATTCTTTATTCTTTCTTTGCAAAGAATAGAATTGTTTAGATTCAGGACCTCATCCTTAATTTTTTTGAGTTGTTCGGTTCGATTATCCACACAGATAATTCTATAAAAGAAAACCCACAGAATCAAATAACAATATAAAATAATAATAAACAGACCGCCATATAACTAGCAATTGCTAGTTATATGGCGGTCTGTAAAATATCAACTTAAAATGAGAAATTAAAAAGGGCCAGTCCTCGCTTGGACTGACCCCGCCGTTATGGCTGGACTACGCCGCCTGCTGCGCCTGCGCCTTGCGAATGAGCGCATTGAGCAGAACGGACGGACGCGGTTGCTGCCGATACGGTCGCGGATTGCGGAAGCACTGCTTCCGCGACGGATGGCCGGCCTTACCGCGGCCCCCGCCGGAGAGATGGCCAATCCCGTTAGTCTTGGTCCCCTCGCGACGCTTCGTCCGCGAACCGAGCTTGCGCCGAAGCGCACGCCTGTTGATGTTCATCACTTCGCACCTCCTGCTAGTTTTTCCTTCACCCTGGCCTTCTTGTCGGAACTCGCCGCCGGCTTGCCGGTACCGGCAACAGCCGTCCCACGATCAACGTGGAACTCGGCCGCACGCTTGGCATGCTTCTTGCGAAGCCGCTTGTTACGCCGGTGCTCACCATGCTCGCCGGGTAGCGGCGGGCACTGGCTCGGGCCGTGCATACGGCCGTTGCGGATCATGTGATCCCCCCGAAACGGACACGGAACCAACATCACACCCTCTCTTTCCCTCGTCCCCCTAAGCTTCATGCGTAGGAGGATGACTGTTTTCCAATCATATCATCATTCTCGTTAATTGTCAATAGGGCGAGGACGAGCCAGAGCAAAAACCGTCCCTGCTGAAGAGTCCATAAAAAGTGATCAAAAAAACCCAAAAACAGAAAGGAGGAAAAAACTAACAGGATTGAGTAGTGGTGAAATCTCTCAAGCTTAGTTCTTTTGATAAAATCCTTGACTAAAAACGCTAAAAATGCGGCAAAAATCGCCAGTCCCAAAAACCCATTCTCTGAAAAGATAAGCAGATATATGTTATGGACCGGCTGAAACAAGTTTCTGGGAAGATTGGGGTCTTTTGCCATAAGCCAATTTACGAAATTGCCCGGCCCTGCCCCGAACAAATTAAATGAACTTAGCGACTCTTTGTTGTAAAAAACCCTTAATCGAACCGCTTCTTCTCCGCTAGAAATTTTAACTCTGCTTAAAACTTCCGGCCAAAAAGCGAGCACAAAAATAAGTATGACAACGCCCGTAAACCAATAAATTCTGACTAATCTTCTCCCAAACAGATTTTTTTTAAATAAAAAAGAAAGCAGGCCCCCTCTGACCGCAAAGTTGGCAAATAATAAGAAGATTGCCACCCGGGAAAAAGTTGAAAAAAAACCGAAAAGAATGAGAGCGTACGACAAAAAAGCCGAATTGACACGTTTAATTTTTTTATAAAACCAGAGAAAGTAAAAAGAAAAAATTGATAAGAACAGATAGGCAGCTACAATATTCGGATGGGGCGTAGCGCCATATGCCCTGATTATTTTTTCACCGTTCAAATTAAAAAACGACGCTACGCCCGTTAAGTCCGGCGCCAACACGCTTTCGCCCAAAATTCTTAGCCCCAGATCGGATTGTTTCAAAAACTGCAAGACGGCAATGCCCGCCTGAAATACGCCCCCTAAAAAAATGAAAAGAAGCGACTTGGAAAAACCAAACTTATAAAATGCGTAGTTTTTTACATAAAAATAAAAAGTGGCAAATTCTACAAGTTTCAAAAGATTGTATGCGCTTAAAACAACGCTTGAAGAATTTATAACGGAAACCGCCGCCGCCGCCATAAATAAAACCAGATAAAAATCTGGTTTTTGTATTAAGCCCGAAAAGCCCAGTGGACCTCGGGCCTTTACTGGGTCTTTAGTGTTTAGTATTAAGGACTTAAAATTTTTACCATAATACATAATACGTAATACATAATACGATAGCTTCTGATAAGAATTGGCCAACCAAAAGGCAAAAAGCGCCAATAGTATAATATCCGTCGCGTATACGCTTACTGATTGCCACTCATTAAAATACCACCCCGGAGAATACAAAATTTTCCGCGTCTGTAGCGGGATCGCAAAAAAGAGGAAATAAAATAAGAATTGTTCAGATTTTACTATCATTCGATACTGCTCGGCCTTAGTTACATTCAGGGCACGACATAAAATTTCCCAGCGCGAAATTTTTGTCTCTTACTCAGCCCGTTCTCTCACTGCGCTCGAACCATGCCCACTTCGGCCTCCGTAAGTCCCTTCATAGAACCAAGACCTCGCTTAGGTTTAAAAAGCAAAGCCTGTTGTCATCAGAGAGCACCGCAGGCTTTCTCGGGCCGGTTCTGCTGAAAGGGCAGAGAGAGAAAGCCGGAGAATGAGTCACAAATTCCCGCTGGGGAATTTGTGACGTCTCGATGATGACAATGAGTTTTGCTTCGCGATCAATACTCCCAATAGACTCTAATGATGTCTTCGCCGCTGTGTTTTATTTCAAGCTTGCTGCCGGGGAACGATGACTCTAGTTTCTTGCCTATTCTAACTGCGAGTTGGTTCTCGGAAGTAAAGACCCTCACCTCATCGTCCTTGTCCTTCATCCATAATATCCTATCCATCGGATCGCGGTCTCGTGCTTGTTCGTCGGAATTCTTAATAGTATTTAAGATGTCGGTTTTTACCTTTCCGCCCTTGCTTCCAAGCTTAATCGTTACCTCTCCTTCAAATATTTTGTCTTTCTTCATTTTGCAAGCCGGACACAGTTCAAATTTAATCTTCCAGTCGGTCTTCAGATGAACAGCTTTTTCCTCCTCCGGCCGATGATGCCATGCTTTATCAAAATATACGATCCCGCATTCCGAACACAAAACATAATCCTTCTTGCCCAACCCAAACTCGCTCTCCTCTTTGCGGGACCGCTGATGCCTTCTTCCTATCATTCCGGTCTTAACGGCCATTTTTTTCGCAAAACTTTTTACCATAATTTAATTTTAACCCACAAATAACACATAGACAATTCCCGCTGCAAAAAGCGCAACCATTGAGTAAAGAAGCCACTTCGGAATAGACAAATTATACTCCGGTTCCCTGTCCCCTTTTGTTTTTGCCGCCATGTATATAAATATGAGGATAAGTAATATAAGACCGATAGCCAAAGAACCGGCCAAACTAATAACATCAATGAAAGTTCTCAAGCCGACAAAAAACAGGGCGAGCGGCGGCAAAACCACTAACAGCCACGCCCAGCCCTTTTTCAAACCATAATCCCATCTGAAAACCTCATCCAGCGCCGAACCAAGCATAAGAAATGACGTGCCCACCGCCAGAACTCCGAATATTGAACCGAAAACCACTATTTTGTTACCCAGAAAATCATACAGTCCGGTTACAGCATCCGGGGAAGTGATATCACCGGAAACACCGACAACCGTAAAAGCGAATATTGTGTATAATATGCCGACCATTAAGACGGCCCAGAGAATTGATTTTTTTAATTTGGACTCGGCTCCGCGCAGTATTTCTCTCTGAATGGGAATTGAAGACATACCCGCAAACGCGAAAAGCAGAACGCCATAAGGCAAGAACCAGAACTCTAGGTTAATAGTTTTTAAGTTTTCAAGGTTAATATTCGTGATGCCGAACCCGAAAACCATCAGAACGATAAAAATAAAAAGAAGGGTCAGGACAAATTCAACAGCCGACACGCGCTTTAAACCAGTCAAAAGCAGAAACGAAAGAATGAACGCGAAAAAATAACTGTAAGCGGTGCTGGACAAATAAAAGAACGGCGACAAAACATTACTCAAAAAATCGCCCGAGATAATTATGTACGCCAACATAGCCGCATAAATACTTAAAACAGTCGCGAGAAACATTACTTTTTTCCAAATGGGGCCAAGATACAAATCGGCATAGCCGACGATCTGGTGCCGTTTTCCAGTTCGCAAGACAACCTCTCCGAACATTGTATTAACGACGAGCGTCATAAAACCGGTCAGCAAGAGAAACAAAAAACCGACCCCAAAGCCGGCTTTGGCGAAAGAGAATGGAACGCCGAAAACGCCCACGCCGACCATTGTTCCCACCATAGCGGCGGTTGCATAAAAAAAAATTTTATTCTCTCCAAATAAATTCATGGCTCATCGGTTTCCTCCGGCTTATATATCACGCTGAATTTTTTTCTCATCTTTTGTTCAATGAACCAGACAATATAAAGCACGGCATAGATAAGAGCCGTTATAACGATCGCCTCTTTGAAAAGACCGACGCCAACGGTAACACCAACAGCGGCAATAGCCCACAAGCTTGCCGCAGTAGTCGTTCCTTCAACTTTTGAACCGTGTCTCAAAATAGCGCCAGCGCCTATGAAACCGATGCCGACGATAATATTAGAAATTATCCTGGAAGGATCGTAACCGACCGAGCCGATATATTCCTTGAAAGCGTCAACGGATATTGAAGTGAATAAAGCCGAAGCAAGACAAACAAGCGCGTGGGTTCTTATGCCGGCAACTTTGCGGGCCAGCTCTCTCTCAAAACCCACAACCGCACCGAGCAGCGCCGCAACGGCAACTTTGATGATGATAATATAATCCATGTGAATAAGTTAAAACAATCAACGATTAAAAACAATGTTCATAATTTAAAAGACCCCCGAGGGGTCTCTAGGCGGCGAGCTGATATCTGCTACCGCGATCCGAAAAGTTTTTTGGTAGAGACATAGACTTTACAGCCGTATGGCAGACCCCTACATGAAGATCAAGAATAACCTTAGGGATCATCTTTGAACATACGGGGCATTTTGTGCATTCGCACTTGAGACAACGCACCCAAGGCAAAAATATTCCGATTGTTTTGATGAATGGGTGACAGTCACAGTCGCACTCGTGTCCGCACATTCTCGCCTTATCCCTCCTTCGGCCTTAATCAAACAAGACCGGCATAAAGTATACTCTACTTTAAAGCAAGCGTCAAGACATCCTCCATTGTTCTCACGAACTCAAACTTCATGTCTTTTTTAACACTCTTTGGAATATTTTCCATGTCCTTTTTATTATCCAAGGGCAGCAAGACCTTTTTCAGTCCGGCTCTGTGGGCAGCTAGAACCTTTTCTTTAACCCCGCCTATTTCCAACACCTTGCCACGCAATGTCACCTCGCCGGTCATACAGACCTCTTTCTTAACATACTTTTGCAGTAGCATGGAAACCAATGCAGTCGTTATGGCGATACCCGCCGAAGGTCCGTCTTTCTTGACGGCACCAGATGGCACGTGAATGTGAATATCTGTTTTAACCAAGTCCTCTTTGACGTTATGCTTTGCCGCGTAAGATCGCGCGAAGCTCAAGGCCGCTTGAGCGGATTCTTTCATAACCGAACCAAGTTGGCCGGTCAGAAGCAATCGGCCCTTGCCTGGAACCCTGGCAACTTCAATAGAAAAAACCTCGCCTCCGACAGGCGTCCAACCCAAACCAGTCACTACGCCCACTTCATCTTTTTTCTCGGCGACCTGATGAGTGTATTTAATCGGACCAAGATATTTATGAAGCATTTCTTTACTGACAACGACTTGTTTTTTAGAAGACGACTCCACTATATTTCTGGTTACCTTTCTGATAATAGAAGCAAGCTGTCTTTCAAGGTCTCTTACCCCTGCTTCTCTTGTGTGTTTTCTAATAACGTCTGACAAGGCCGAATCGGTTATGGTAAGCGCGCGATTTTTAAGACCATGTTCTTCATACAATCTTGGGATAAGGAAACTTTTGGCAATGTGAAATTTTTCCTCTTCCGAGTAGCCGGGGAATTCAATGACCTCAAGGCGATCTCTCAATGCCGGCGGAACAGTATCAAGCACATTCGCCGTAGCAATGAAGAAAACGTCAGACAAGTCAAAGGGGACTTCAAGATAGTGGTCCGAAAACGAATGATTCTGTTGAGGATCAAGGGCTTCAAGAAGAGCCGCTGACGGATCGCCTCTGAAATCCATGCCTACCTTATCTATCTCGTCCAGCATAAAAACAGGATTCCTCACTTTGGCATTATTTATGCCCTGAATTATCCTGCCCGGCATAGCGCCGACATAAGTCCTTCGATGGCCGCGTATTTCGGCTTCATCCCTTAATCCGCCAAGCGACATACGGACAAATTTCCTGCCAAGGGCTCTGGCAATGGACTGGCCCACTGATGTCTTTCCCGTTCCGGGAGGCCCAACAAGGCACAATATCGGCCCCTTGAGCTTGCCCACCTGCTTCTGAACAGCCAGATACTCAATTATTCTTTCTTTGACCTTTTCCAAACCATAATGATCGCGGTTGAGGATTTTTTCCGCTTCTTTGAGATCTATTTTCTCTTTTGTTCTTTTGGACCACGGCAGATCAACCATCAGATCAAGATATGTGCGAAGATACGAGACCTCGGGATTGAACGGCGGCATTTTGCCGAGACGATTTAATTCTTTGGCTGCTTTTTCTTCAACTTCTTTGGGCATTCCCGCGGCAGATATCTTGTGCTTTATCATCTCCATTTCGCCTTTTTCGTCGTCAACGCCCAGTTCTTTCTCTATGCTTTTTAGTTGTTCCCGCAGAAATAATTCTTTCTGCATCTTGCCAAGTTGTTTTTTGGTTTCCTTGACGACTTTTTTCTCGGCTTCCAATAATTCCGACTCTCTGGCCAGATACGCATTCAGCTGGCGCAGCGCATCCATCGCGCTTTCCATCTCAAGAATATTCTGCTGATCTTCTATTTCCAGATCGGAGTTAGCCGCCATTAAACTGATAATATGTTCGGTATCTTTGATCTGCGACATCATATATATGATCTCTGGAAGGATCGTAGGAAATGCTCTCGTTTCCGAAACCAATCGGAATTGTTCTATGGCTTTCCGTAACAATGCCTTTTCTTCCAAATTATCCCTGACCGTTAATAAGAATGGAGCAAATCTTACTCTGAAGAATGGGGCTTCGCTGGTAACTTCCATAATCCTTGCTCTGACAAGGCCTTCAACATCAACTTTGGAAGAACCATCGGGCAGTTTAAGAACGGAGATTATCCGCCCGATCGTGCCGGTTGTGAAAATGTCGCGTTTCGTCACATCGTCTTCCACGCTTTTTTGGGTAGCAAAAAATACCAGCCGACTAGTAGAATGTGCATACTCCAAAGCACTGACCGATTTGGGCCGCTGAACTATAAGCGGAATAACCGCCTTTGAAAATAAGACGGTGTTTTTCAGGGCTATCAACGGAAGCTCTTCGGGGATGAGGATGTTATTGATTTTGAACTCGGATTGCGGCATTTGTCTTCAGTTTATCAAATTTTTTATTAAAAATCAAGACCCCCGCACCAAACTTATCCGCTGACCGCCATCCGCCTGCTGGCGGAAAGGGACGGGTTTGATGCGGGGTTAAGTGTTTGTTTCCAATCGTTTCACTCTTGGACAAACACTTAATAGTACCAATCCTCTCGCGGCGGAGCGTCTTTGATGAGTTCGAATGCCTCTTCGGCGGAGTCCACTATTTTATAAATACCAAGGTCTTCTTTATCAATCGTCTGATATTTTTCATAGAGCTGTTTTCTCAAAAGTTTGTCTATCGGTTCCCAGTAGTCCTTGCCCATCAGCACAACAGGAATTTTCTCCGATATCTTTTTGGTCTGAATAAGGGTGACCAGCTCAAATACTTCGTCCAGTGTCCCTAGCCCGCCGGGGAAAAATACATACGCACGGGCGGCAAAAGAAAGCATAACTTTTCTGACAAAGAAATAATGAAAAGCAACGCTCTCGTGTACATAAGGATTTATCCTCTGTTCCATATCAAGCTGGATATTCAGACCGATGGACTTGCCGCCACCCTCAACGGCGCCGCGATTGCCTGCCTCCATAATACCTGGCCCTCCGCCGGTAACGACAGCAAAACCCGCTTCAGCCATCATCTTGCCAAGCTTGCGAGCCTCTTCATACCATCTATCGCCTTCGAGAGTTCTGGCGGAACCGAAAAATGATACCGTTTTTTTGAAGTCGGCCAGGAACTGCCAGCCGTCCACGAATTCAGAAAGTATTCTGAAAACCCGCCAATGCAATGATTTCCTAAAGTCCTCCCCTTTTTTTGGTTTCTCCGCAGGCAATTTCGATGCCGGTAAATTCATTTGTCCTTTTTTATCGTTTGTCATAACGATTTTATTATATCACTAAAAAAATAAATCAAAAAACACTAGCCGACTGGCCCAACAATACTCCTCCCCGCCTCGGGAGTTGGGACAAATAAACCCGCCAATCGACTGGCTGGTTTAAGCAACGAGCAATCCAAATGATCCGCTTGTTTATAAATTGATTGCTATTCATGTAGAGTAATTGTTACAAAACTGTAATCGCCGACCTAGTCGGCTTTTTTTTACGAACTTCGTCGATTAACACCCAAACATTCAGAGAGCGAAACTGTTAAGTAATTTTTGAGTGTTTACGCTCCTTTACTACAAATCCAAGATAATTTAGAAATTGTTCAGGTAAGTATAGATTAGACAAATTTATCATATGATAAATTTATCTAATCTCCCATAAAATTTAGCCGGAAAATCTGGAGTAAAACCGCTGAATTATGAGGTTAAACCTCAATGATAGGAGGTTTAACCTCATAATTCAGCGGTTTTACTCACGGAAGAGGAACGGATGCTATAATTTTTATCCGCATTATAAACAAATATCGACGGATTTGTTAAAGGATTTCAATGCTCAAAAATTAACAGACGGTCTCGCTCCCCCAACTCAAAATTCACTACAATACAAACTCCTCTCCTTGCTTCGGCACCACCGCGTCAACATCCAACGCTCTCTCTATTTTCCTTGCCAGCGCCAGCGCGGACTCTTCTTCTCCTTGAACGATGAATACCTTCTTCAATTTACCTTCGCCGTTGGCGGATTTGACCCATTCCAAAAGCCCCTCGCTGTCAGCATGAGCAGAGTACCCCCCTATCGCCTCTACTTTGCAATTAACAGAAATCTTTTCGCCGAATATTTTGACCTCCTTTTCCTCGTCCAAAATTCTCCTACCAAGCGAACCCTTAACCTGATAACCGATGAATAAAATCGTAGAGTTAGGGTCAGACAAATAACGCCTTTCGTGATGCAAAATTCGGCCGCCGGTAGACATTCCCGAACCGGCAATTATTATCTTCGATCCTGGCACATCGTTTATCTTTTTTGATTCCTCTGACGAGCGGGTGAATTTTAGCCCCGGAAAATGGAATATATCATCACCGGAATTAATTATATATCTAGTTTCTTTATTGAAATAGTCAGAGTGTTTTTTATAGACCTCCGTTAAATTTATCGCTAAAGGAGAATCAACAAAAACCGGAACTCTGGGAATTTTTTTGTCATTGAACAAGCCATTGAGTTCGTAGAGAAGCTCTTGCGTTCTTTCCATCGCGAACGAAGGTATCATCAGAACGCCGCCTTTCTGAATGGTCTCAATTATTATTTTTTGTAAAATATTCTTTCTCTCATCCTTGTCTTCGTGAGTTCTAGAACCGTAAGCGGATTCTATAACGACATAGTCGGCATCATTGGGATAATACGGCGCTCTCAATAAAGGCGTCGGCGGATTCCCCAAATCCCCGGTAAAATAAATCTTCTCTGACTTTTGACTTTGGCTCGTCAATTGTATTTCTACAATTGACGAGCCAAGAATGTGGCCGGCATCGTGTAATTTTACCCCCAAACCATTACTTAATTCAATATTTTCTTCGTAATTAATCCCTTGAGCCAATTCTAAAACCCCACTCAAATCATCAATCGAGAATAATGGCTCACGTCCAGATTCCTGGGCCTCTTGTTTTATCAATCTTAGGTTATCCGGCAAGGCCTTTCTGATAAGATCAAGAGTCGCGTTGGTCGCAACAACCTTGCCCCTGAATCCTTCTTTATACAATTTGGGTAACCGTCCAACGTGGTCGGTGTGGCTATGGGTTACAAAAACAAAACCAACCTCTGTCGGATCATAGGGAAATTTTTCATAGTTCAGGTCTTCCGAGTATTTTGAACCCTGGAACATCCCGCAATCAACCAGGATCTTGGTGGCACCTATTTCCAGTAAGTAATTAGCGCCGGTGACGGATCGAGCGCCGCCATAAAATGATAGTTTCATAATTACCATTTACCATTTGCCAATTACCAATTACCAATTAATCATTGCGTCATTTTCTGAAAATGGATAAATGAATCAATGATAATTTAATGGAAATTGGAAAATGATAAATGGAAAATTATCCTTATAACAGTGTCGCTATAAGATATCCGATTATCGTCATCGTCGCTATCGGCGGCAAAGCGGCCATCGTTCTGCGCTTTTCCTGGTTCAAGAAAAGGATGTGAGTGAGAAACAAGCCAAGCAAAGAAAAAGCGGCGGTAATTATTGCGGACGCCAGAGAAACGTTTACTAAAGAAACGGCGAAAATAAGAGGCAATCCGATATCTCCCGAGCCAAGTATCATGAAATTCTCCCCTATTCCGGCCCTTGCCTCATCTTTTCCATATAAAAATCCCTTGAACTCAAATGGTATTAAAAATCCGAACACGGCGCCGCCTTCAAGCATGTTTCTTGCCATTGTGACCATGTGCTTAGTCACATAAACAGCCACTATGTCGTATAAAGAAAGAGCTACCAGCAAGATCAGCCCGAATTCAACAGAAATAGAAAGGCCGAAAACGGCCGCAATGCCGGCAATCCCAAGGATAATACCAAGATCGTGAACCAGCACATTAATGCCGATAGAGAATACCAAAGTAAAGAGAACCGCGAACAATAAATCCCAAGGCGAGGGCAGGATAGTTCCCAATACAACTTGAGTTCCGGAAAAAACAACAAGAATAAGAAAGAACCTGAACGAGAAACGGGCAACTCTTTTGTGCCGCGCGACAAAGAAAATGGCGATGAATAGAATAATTAATACGACAAGGTCAGTAAACGTGAATTTTACCATCCCCTCTTGAACAATATCAGCGAGATCTAAAGAATAGCGGTATGCGGCATAAAGGCCCAATGCCAGGGTAAGCCCGAACAGAACGGCTTCTTTTGCGAAAAGTGAGAGCCCTATTTTAACCATGGTCGAGAAGGATATTTTTCAAGAAGATATCTGTAACCGACTTCTTCCGGAATTTCTACCTTATTATCCCTTATCCAGCTGCGGATGAGTTCCCGTTCTGTGGCGGATATTGTTTTGACCTGAACTTGTTCAGAAGTAATAATAGTAACATCGGAATTGAAATTTTTAATTGAAGTGAACATAAAACCGATGAAAAAAACAGCAAGCAACGATATGAATATCGCCCCCACATATGACTCGATCTCGATTGTAAGAAGGTTTCTCATCTTACTATAATTGTGGTGAATTTACCTAACTATTATCGTGGCTGATTCGTCGGGGCTTTTCTCGTTATGATAACTAAATATGCCTCTGGCGGCAAAAGTGAAAGCAAAAAAACTGCCTTGCGGCACATCGCCGATGCTATCAAAGCCGACCAAGTCGTCACCAACTATTTTAATGGGAAATATGCTTTCGTTCTTGAACCTAACCGTATCTCCGGCATGAATTCTCAAATTCGTGGGACTGAAAACACCGCTTCTGTAGGCAACGGTATAAATCCTCGGCTGTCTTGAGTCCGGTGTCGATCCGGCAGATGAACCTATATTACCCTGGCCGGGCAGACCGGAAGTATCCGAAGCAACCGGCTGTTTGAGCATATTCACGGAGAAAGCCAAAAGCACTAATACCAAGACAATTAAAAGCCAGGACAAACCAGAGCTTCTAAGAAGCCACGATGTCTCGATTTTGCTAATGGCAAGCTCCGCAGAATACAATTCTGTATCCTGCTCCGGTTCGTAATTTGGTTGTGGCTGGCCAGAATCCATACCACTATCTTACCAATAAAAAAATCTCCGTTCAAGGAGATGATTGTTTAAGAATTTTTCTTATCTTTTCTTTCATGCTTTGCAAGCTGTAATTTGTACCAAAACAAATTGTAAGTGCCCACTGTCGTTCATTCATTACAGAAAATTCTTTAAAAAATTCGAATAAATTGCCGTTGTCGTAAAGTTTTTCCGTCAACACCGCGTCTGAACCAAAGATCATAAAAAGCATTCTCAACCGAAGAAACGCTTTTGCTTTAGATAATTGACGCCCACGAAAAGCCCGGCTCCACATTGTTTTGAGGTATTTGGTCTCATAAATTTTATTTATCTGGTTTCGCAGATCTGTTTGACTTGGCAGATCAGCCAACACAAGCCACTCTCTGTTCATTGTTTTATTGCGGTTACAAAAAATCATCCCGTGTATCTTGTCAACATTTTCCCAAATATCCCACATCTGCATATTTAGAAAGATCTCATGCCAACGGATATGCCGTTGTCTTCTATAAGGAAAAAGATTAAACTCATCGGTCTCGCCGCCGCGGCTGGATGGATTTATATGGTCGAGATCAATTCTACCGCGTTGCAACCCTTTTACGTTATTTTTGTAGTGCCGACGAAGCGCATCCCTTCCTTTCGGCCGTTTTGGTTGTTGAGAAGAGTCCTCGCAAGTGGCGTTGGAAGAAATGGCCGTCTCCGGTTGATGTCAAGACAACTGGAGGTATAATAAACTTTTTTGTTTTTCCGTCAAATAAAAAAGGCGGGCAATGCCCACCCGCGTTACTTCAGAACCAGTTTCTTGAATCCGTCCACTTTTACCACAACCAGTTTTGTGGCTTCGGTATTGACCTGGCCATCAAAGGCTTCTTTCGGAAATCGATAGTAAGTCATAGATAATTCGGAGTCCTGCCCGTCCCGGAAAATCAGCACATCCACATGACCCGCCTCGGACGGACCGACATACGCGACGCCATGCTCACCGGCATCAATTGAAGTAGCCGGGGCTCCGGTAGGAAGCGCTCTGGGAGCAAAGCCGAACGTAGCAAAGCCAAGAAAAACAATTCCAAGAACGCTAATCCCTAGCCACCTTGCCTCGTCTTCTATAGCTGCAATTGCGACGCCCAAACCGACTACAAAATTTCCCACAATGAAAAAGAAGACTGCTTCAAACATCACTTCCCTCCTTGTTGTCGAAGAGCTTCCCGGACGACATCCTTGTCCGACCAGGGGATTTTCTTTCCTCCAGCCACGACCATCGACGTCTCCGAACCCTTTCCCGTGATTACAACCGTATCACCTTCTTTGGTGGATGTCAAGGCAGTTCTAATCGCCTCCCGACGGTCAAGAATCTTTAAAACATTTGACATTTGACGTTTGCCTGCCCGTTCCTCTGGCGGGACATTTGACATTGATGAAAATCCTAATTCAATTTGATTTAAAATTTCGTCAGGATTTTCATCGAAAGGATCTTCATTGGTCAAAATCATCTCATCGCAATATTCCGATGCTATCCGTCCAAATTCGGGCCTTTTCCATTTGTCTCTGCCCCCGCCGGCAGCCCCTAATACACAAATTAACTTATTACGCATTTCGAATTGCGAATTGTTTGAATCTTTTTTAATCCGTAATCCGTAATCCGTAATCCGTAATGATTTCAATGTTTTATAAACCGCTTCTAAACTCTCTGGCGTATGCGCATAATCAACCACAACATTGAACGGCTCTCGCTGTATAAATTCCATTCTTCCCAGAATAAATTTGACTGACTCGAGAACCGGTTTCATTGTGGGCAAATCGATCTTATACATTGCCCCGACCGCCAGCGCCGCCAAACAGTTCATTACATTGAATTCTCCTGCCAGATTAGTTTCAAAAAGAGTTCCATACAATTCAAAAGACATTCCTTTGTCTGTATTTTTGACCTTATCGGCGGCCAGGTCGCCTTTTTTCAAGCTATAAAATATTTTGTGCTGAGCCGAGAAATTACCAAATAAATCAGTATACTTATCATCAGCATTTATGACGTGGATATTCCTAGTTTTTTGAAATAATTCTTGTTTGGCTTTGTAATAATTATCAAATGAGCCGTGGCTTTCAACGTGTTCTTTGTGCAAATTAGTGAACACGGCGCAGTCGAACTTCACTCCCAAATGACGTTTTTGCTTGATGCCTTCTGAGGTCACTTCCAAAACCACGTATTTGCAACCCGCCTTTTTTGCTTCCTTTAAAAATTTCTGAAGTTTGAACCGGCCGGGCATTGTCATTTTCAGAGTATTCGGCCACTCTTTATTTTTTATCTTGAATCCAAGAGAACCTATCGCAGCCACGGGTTCGCCGGCACCCTCAAGCAGTTTCGATATCAAAAAAACCGTAGTCGATTTGCCCTTCGTCCCCGTCACGCCGATGACCCTCATCGAATGCGAAGGAAATCCGTACATAACCGCCCCGGCATAAGCCAAAGTCGCATGATAAACCGGCGCAAAAAAATCAAAAACCGACTTCGGTATCAGTTTTTTGATGCTCCTTAAGATTTGGTCCAACAACCCTTCTCTGAACATTTAATTAATTTATACCATGCTTTATAAAAAACAAAAAGCTGGCTTTAACCAGCAAGGGGGATTCCCGAGAAAAACGCCACAAGCCACAAAAACCACGCGTAAGGCGAGTATCTATGAAAGTACATTTCCCAGTCACCTTTCCAAATTTTCGTTTCTACGGCCCAAACAAAATGCGTAGCCATAATAACTAAACTGGCAAAACCCGTTATGGTATGGGGATTCCATGCCCATAGCTGATTTGCCAAAACGCAAACAATCACAGTCGCAACCGTATCTATCGCAAGAGCTATTCCAAAAACAACTACCATCCACAATTCTAAGCGATTTTTAATTTTATGAACCCAGACAACCAAGGTATAAAAAACCAGCGCAATAACAAAAAGAAATTCAAAAGATGGCATCTTCAGTATCCTGCTGTTAAAAAACTCTTCTGGCTATCTTATATACTAAATACCAGAATTTTGAAATGGTCAGATCGAACGAGCCGGGATATTCTTTAACATCGCCTCCCCAACCGAGCTTGAAACGCGTCACGCCGGGCCACTTCTGGGCATCAATACCCCACAAGTCATAATAATGGCAGCCTCTGTCCTGAGTATTGTCGAAGGACTGCGTCTTGGCCCGCCTCATAATTTCCCAGTGCATAAAATATGGCGCCATCAGTTCTTTGTAGTCCCTGTCCATCGCTCCGTGAAGGTAATAGATAGTATCGTCATACATCAAAACTATCGCTCCGGCGATATGCCGGCCATTGTATAAAACGAAGAATAGTCTTGTTTTTAATTCCCCGCCCTGAAAAAATTTGAGTAGTTTTTCATAGTAATCTTTGGTGTGAGTATAAAACCTGTCCTTCTTGGCGGTTCTTTGCAGCAACTTCCAGAATGTTTCGGTATCGGTTGATTCTTCAAGCCGCAGATCTTTTTTCTCAGCAAGATGAATATTATAACGAGTTTTATGATGCATTCGCGACAGCAGGTCTTCTTCTGGAAGATTTAGATTAATAATCACTGTTCTTGACGGCTGGATATGTTTTTGGGATCTTTTTATCCCTTTTCGGAATATTGTTTCAAGCGCCAAGTCCGTCAGTGGTTCTATCTTTACGAAGATGGACTTATTTTCTTTGCCTAAATTTTTTAAATAACGAAGGAAATTATCTACTTCGTTCTTCAGCCCGCCCGAAATATTGTTAAACAATATTTCGGGCCCATGAGGAATATAGAGATAGTTCTTGCTGAAAGCAACTTTATGCTGAATTATGTTGGCCCTGATCTGACTGTCGTCAAACCGCCACGCCTTGTGGCCGATTGATTCTTGGAACTTTAACCATTCGGTCGTTTGAAGAAAAGATTTATTCATCCCGTTGTCCTATTAAACAGTAAAGCCCCAAAGAACCATAAAGAATCGGGATTATTCCGTGTTTGTTTAATGCCTCCGCAATTTTAAGAAATGTAGAAAATTTTTTATCAAGATTCATAAACTATTATTTCTTACCCAGTATCTTTAGGGCTTCGCGAACTCGTTCTTCAAGCGTTATTGCCTTTTTGCCCTGAGCTTGCCGAAGGGTTGACTCTTTCAATGCATCTTTGGCTTGGCTTGGACTGTAGCCAAGAGCCAAAAGCGCTTCTGTAGCTTGACCTTCCTGGCCAAGATCTACTCCTTGCATATCACCAACATCCAGATAGTCAATCTTATTCTTTAATTCCAAGATCAGGCGCTGGGCAGTCCTTGGCCCAAGGCCGGAGACTTTTTTCAAATAATCGGCGTCTTCGTTCATTACCGCCGCTTTAAGGTGCTTCGGCTCAATGGTTGATAGTATCCCCATCGCACTTTTGGGACCGATGCCGTTGACGCTTGTGACAAGATGAAAAAGTTCCAAGTCCTCCTTATTCTGAAACCCATACATGTCAAATGTCCCTTCCCGCATATTAAGTTGGGAATGAATAAACAGCCGAACGGGATTGACAACAGGGCTTGATTTTGTTAAAATATTAAGCAACTTGGGGGATACTATCACCTTATATCCTATACCGCCCGTGTTCAAAATAACGTATTTATCACCCCTATGTTCAATTTTACCCTCTAAAAAAGAGATCACGACTTAAGAATACCAATGTTTAAACTTATTTCCAAGTATCAACCCACGGGTGATCAGCCAGAAGCGATTGAAAAATTGGCTAAGGGTTTAAAAGCCGGTAAAAAACACCAGGTACTTTTGGGCGTAACCGGTTCCGGCAAGACATTTACGATGGCTAAGGTTATAGAGAAATATCAAAAACCAACCCTCATTGTCTCGCATAACAAAACCCTCGCCGCCCAGCTATACAAAGAATTCAAAGAGTTCTTCCCAAAGAACGCGGTCCACTATTTCGTAAGTTATTACGACTATTACCAGCCGGAGGCGTATATTCCCCATACCAATACGTATATTGAAAAGGATTCCAAGATAAACGAAGAGATAGACCGGTTGCGCCATGCCGCCACACAGGCGCTTATGTCCCGCGATGATGTCATAATCGTCGCTTCCGTTTCCTGCATATACAATCTCGGTTCGCCCGAAGAATACAAGAATTTAGGCCTTGAGATATTCGAGGGCAAAAAGATAAAGCCGGCTGAATTAACCAGAGCCCTTTTGCGTTTGCAGTACGCGCAGGACATAGAATTAAAGCGCGGTTGTTTTAGGAAAACAACCGCCGAATTTGAGATCGTCTCGCCTGCCGCCCAAGAAGTCACTAAAATAAAATTTCGCGACGATTCTGTAGAAAAAATTTCAATGGCAATCTTAAATGACCCTGAAGAGCTTGAAACAAAAGATTTAAACTATGAAAAAATAACGGAAAAAATAATATTTCCGGCCAAATATTGGCTCACTTCCGACAATAAGATAGGTCTCGCCATAGAAAATATAAAAAGCGAACTTCAAAAACAGGTCAAGGTTTTGAAAAAACAAAAAAAGGTTGAAGAAGCAGCCCGACTACAGGAGAAGACATTGAACGACATAGAAATGATGAGGCAGACCGGCTATTGCCGCGGAATAGAGAATTACTCCCGCCATCTGGACTTCAGAAAAGCCGGTGAACCGCCGTATGCTTTACTTGATTTCTTTGCCTCCAAGGGCGAATTCCTGACCATCATAGACGAGTCCCACATTTCTATCCCCCAATTGAGAAGTATGTACACCGGCGACCACTCCAGAAAAAGCACTCTTGTGGAATACGGTTTCCGCCTCCCTTCCGCGATAGACAATAGACCGCTTAAATTTCCCGAATTCCAGAAAAGGATACAGAAAATCGTCTACGTTTCGGCCACCCCGAATAAATATGAACTGGAAAAGTCCGGCAAAGAGAATGTCGCCGAACAATTGGTAAGACCGACCGGCTTGCTCGACCCGACGATAGAAATAAAGCCGACCAAAAACCAAATACCCCACCTCATCGAAACGATCAAACAGCGAACTAAGAATAGTGAACGAGTTATCGTCACCACTTTAACCAAGCGAATGGCCGAGGATCTCGCCGAACACCTCGCCGACAACAGCATCAAGGTCAACTATCTTCACTCCGAAATAAAAACACTCGAACGGCTTAAAATTCTGAAGGACTTCCGCTTGGGACATTATGATGTAATGGTAGGAGTAAACCTTCTGCGGGAAGGGCTTGATCTGCCTGAGGTTTCCTTGATAGCGATATTGGACGCCGATAAAGAAGGGTTTCTGCGAAACACGACCACCCTTATTCAGACAATGGGCCGAGCGGCCAGACATGTTAACGGCCACGTGATAATGTATGCGGACAAACGCACCCGCTCCATAGACACAGCGATAAGTGAGACGATGAGACGGCGCAAGAAACAGGAAGCACACAACTTAAAGCACGGCATCACACCGACAACAATTGTTAAAGACATGGGCAGTTTTGACCTCCCGGTAGCCGCGCGACCGGCAGTCCAAAGATATGGAAATGGAACAAACGGAAAAGATGATATAATTTTCTTCGGAAATGGTTCGACCGGACTCACCACAAGTGCCGGCAAACAACGAGCCGTCAAAGAACTCACTAAACTCATGGAAAAAGCGATGAAAAAATTTGAATATGAAAAGGCGTTAGTTTACAAAGAGCAACTACGAAAACTAAAGAATACTATTGCGTAAAACTGCAAAATCTATTAATATATAAAATCATGCCAATCACGGCTTCCGCAAAAAAGGCCCTACGCCAATCCCTCACTCGCAAAGCGAGGAATTTAAGGCGCAAAAATAACTATAAAAATAACCTGAAGGAGCTCAAAAACTTTGTAGCCGCCGGCAAAAAAGACGAGGCCAAAAAACTTCTGCCAAAAGTTTACAAAGCACTCGATAAAGCGGCCAAGACGAACGTCATAAACAAGAACAAAGCGGCTCGGCTAAAATCAAAGGCCTCCAAAATGGCGGTAAAATAAACGGGATAGGCAGCTGTCCCGTTTATTTTATTTTCTCTGATTTAATAACGAGCAGTTCATTCTCAAATTCTTAAGAATTTGAGAATGTTATTTTGGTGTTTCTGTTGTTTAATTACTTAATTACCTAATTACTCAATTACTAAATTTTTCTTGCAATATTCGACACTATCCCCAGCCCGGTCAGCAGAGTTATTATAGCCGTTCCGCCGTGGCTTACGAATGGCAAAGGTATTCCGGTTAAAGGAACAAGGCCGGATACGGCGGCAATGTTGATGAACACCTGTCCGACTATCCACGTACTCATTCCAACAACAAGCAAACGGCCAAATCTATCTGATGTGAGTTTTGCTATAGAAATAAGAATATAACACAGATAAATAAACAGGCCTATCAGGACAATCGCGCCCACAAATCCCAACTCTTCTACCACAATCGCGAAGATAGAATCGTTAACAACCTCCGGTAGAAATCCCCACTTTTGAGTGCTTTCATTATAACCGTTGCCAAACAAGCCGCCGGAACCGATGGCGATAAGGGATTGGTTCAACTGATAAGATATGCCGCGCGGATCAAGAGATGGGTCAAGAAATGTTTTGATTCTATTAAAACGATAGGGCTCTATGAAGATAAGCCCGGCCACAGCTATGACAAAAATGGCAACAACTGCGAAAAGGTGTTTTAAACTTGAACCGGCGGCAAAATAAACACCGAGCGCAGTCAACACAACAACAACGAGTGTGCCCACGTCAGGTTGCATTGCAAGCAGCAGACCGACAAAAGATAGCACCACAAAAAACGGTGCCGAACTATAGGCCCAGTTTTTGGCTCTTTCATCTCGACCGCCGAACCAAGCCGCCAGATAAATAACTAATGATAACTTTAAAATTTCGGCCGGCTGAAAAGACCAGCCAGCTATGCTGACCCACCTTGAAGCACCCTTCAGGCCGATGCCAATATCAGGCACAAAAACAAATATCATCAGCAAAAGAGAGCCGAATAATATTATGAAAGAAACCTTCTTCCAAAACCGATAATCGACTTTAGAAAATAAAAAGAATAATAACAGTCCCGGTAGAACTCCATACAACAACTGCTTTTTCAGATAGTAATAAGAGTCCCCGAATTTTTTATCCCCGTCTATAATTCCCGCCGACGACAAAACAACCAGTCCGAAAACAAGCAGAACGAATGTAATAAATAGTAAGCGCTTCTCCATAATTAAAATATAACAGGACTTGCGCGTTCAACCAAATTTCGGCAATCAATCTTAGTAAACAAGTTCCGCCATTTCACAAATTTATCATATGGTAAATTTGTGAAACACATTAATAAACATTGATAATACAAAAACAGAAGGGGTTGGAAAAAATAAAAAACCGAGCTAAATGCTCGGCTACAAACAAACTTATGCCTGAAAGCTTTGGAGGTCAACCAACTTCTTATAAATTCCGTTTCTGGCGATAAGTTCATCGTGTTTGCCGATTTCAACAATGCTCCCGTCATGCATAACGACAATTTTGTCCGCCTTTTTGACCGTGCTCAAACGATGAGCAATTATGAATGTTGTTCTGCTTTTGATCAACGCCTCAAGAGCTTGCTGAACATACATCTCTGATTCCGAATCAAGAGCAGAAGTCGCCTCATCAAGGATCAGAATTTTAGGATCTCGAAGCAGCGCCCGGGCAATAGCCACTCTCTGCTTCTGACCGGCTGACAACTTCACACCTCTTTCTCCTACAATCTGGTCGTAACCGTTAACAAACCCCTCCCCGGTAATAAAATTGTGGGCATAAGAAGCCCTCGCAACGTCTTTTATGGCAGAATCATCTGTTATCCTTTCGATGTTTCCATAAGCAATGTTTAACTTTATTGTATCGTTAAACAAAGAAAGGTCTTGAGGCACAACAGCTATTTGAGATCTTAGAGAGTCCAAGTTCCACTCTCTTATGTCCTTCCCGCCTATCGTAATTTTCCCTTTTGTCAAGCTGTAGTATCTGGAAATAAGGTCAATAAGAGTCGTTTTGCCAACCCCGCTCTCTCCCACTATGGCAACCGTCTCGTCTTCTTTGACGGTTAAGTTAATATTTTTGAGAATTTCATTTCCTGACTCGCCATATCTGAAAGTTACGTCATCAAATTCAATATCTCCGGTAAACCGCATTCTCTCGCCACTTTCGTAATCCTCTTCTTTTTCATCAAGAAATTTAGCAACTCTTTCTTCTATAACCAGCGTCTCCAAAACAAACCGCCAGTTATGGGCTAAACGGCTGAACGGCGTATAGGCCAGCTGAATATACCCCAGAAAAGAGAACAAGCCGCCAGCATCAATCATTCCCCAACGCAACATCAAAGCGCCGGAAGCAAGAGTAAACACCGATCCGCCGCCGAAGATTAAATGCTCGTAAGTCTGAATTTTGTTCCTCAAATTCTGGGCTCTTCTCTCATTTGAATAGCATTTTTCAAAATTGGCTTCAATTCTTTTGATTTCAAACCCCTCGTTGGTGTTGGCTTTAACCGCTTTGACATTGGCCGTCACGTCCCACATATGGCCCCATGCCGCTTCCCAGATTTTCCTGTTTTCTCTGTTTAGAGCGACAATCTTTTTGTTACTGGATGTCATTGCAAGGGTATAGAAGACCACCGTAAGAAGAACAAGGATTCCCAGTTGCCACTGAATCCAGAACATAAGCGCAAAAGAGAAAACCAAACTTAGAAAATGCGGAACAAGAGAGAAAAGAACGTCTCTTACCATTCTGCCCAGAGAATCAGCCCCACGCTCCACTCGCTGTACTGTTTTACCCAGCCGTTGTTCAGATAAATACGACATCGGCAGTCGTATCAAGTGAGCTAGAGAACCCATAAAAAGATTGTAATCGATGTTCCAAGAAGCGTAGACGCCCTGCCTGTCGGAGTACCTTGTCGTCCAATTACGTACCTGGTCAATTGTCATCCACATCAGAACAAGCAGGAGAATATGCTCTATAGCCGATGTCCCGTCTCCAGCCATTCTGATCACTTTTCCATATACTAAGGGCACAAATGCACCTAAAACAGAACCAAAAACAGCAATAGCAAAGACCTTCTTTATCTGTTTTCCTTCTGCCTGAATGTATTTGATTATCAGCTTGATACCCGGATTCTCGATACGACTTACTATCTTTTCCAACATTCGTTTCCTCCTATTTGGTTGTCAAAGAATGAAATACTATAACACGGGGTGGTTATTGCGTCAAATCCGCGGAGACGGTTCCAAAGCTGGTCAATCGACTGTGGCCAGGTTTATGGTTCCTAGAAAAACGAAATAGGGGGTATTTTTGAGTCTACGAGAAATATTATCAGACCAATTATGGCCCCTACCGCATTGATAACCCAAAATCGCATCGTCACCTGCATTTCAGGCCAGCCGAGGGCTTCGAAATGATGATGAATTGGAGTAGAGAGAAAAATTTTCTTGCCACGCAATTTTTTCGAGATTAATTGTAAAATTACCGAACCGGACTCCATTATAAATACGACGGCTATCGGAATAAGCAGCAGCGGGGTATTGGTAAGCATCGCCACCACGCCAAGCATTGTTCCTAGTGCCATTGAGCCGGTATCCCCCATAAAGAATTTGGCCGGGTAGATATTGAACCATAAAAAAGCCACCAAGGCGCCCATTGTCGCTGACAGCATAATGGCAAGGTCTATCTTTCCCTGGTCAAAAGCAATTGCCGCATAAGCGCCAAACATGGTTAGGAATATTCCCGCCACTAATCCATCCAGCCCGTCGGTTTCGTTAGCTGAAAAAGCGCTCGCCACTATCATAAATATAAAGAAAATTATGTACCACCAGCCGATGACCCAGTCGCCGAGAAAAGGGATGTTAATGAAATCAAACCCCAGCTTGTAGTAGAACCACCATGCTCCGCCCACACCGACAAGAGCATACATTATAAGACGGTCTCTCATTCTTAATCCTCCGCCGCCGGGACCTATCCTCATTATTCCGAAAAGGTCGTCTATAAATCCGAATATTGCAGCCGCCATCATAGCCGCCAACGGCACCCAAGTCTGGCCTCGAGACAAAAAGTTCAGATCAGCCAGAGGACTGTCCGGCCACGTCTTCGCTACCCAGAAAAAACCGAGGGCAAGAACAAGAACTGTGAACCAGACAATGACCCCGCCCATAGTCGGCGTACCCACTTTTTTCTTATGCATCTCGGAGAAGATGGGAGCAGTGTCAGACCTGACTATCTGTTTGCCTAATTGATAACGGTATAAGAATCTGACCCAAAAAGGAGTGAAGACGAGCGCAACAAAAAACGCCGTCGTTGCTACGGCAAATATTCTAACCACATTAACCACCGTGAAAATATCCGTCATAACTCAATCCCAACTATACGCCTTTTTGGTCCAGTTTATTAATTTTTCCGTATCATTAAATCTTTCTTCGGAACCCAATACAATACTGATAAGTTTATCATTTTTGCCGGGAACATCAACCACCAAAAGCATGCACCCTAACGCTCCATCGGTATAACCAGTCTTACCGCCGATAATATCTGGCATGACGCCTAAAAGCTGGTTTGTGTTATCAATTTTGTGTCCTATTCTACCGTCTACGGAGTAAACTGTGGTGCTTTTCTCCCCCAAAATAACCCAAAGCTCGTCAAATTTTAGGGAATAGTTAGCCAATTTTAATAAATCTTCCGATGTGGACAAGGCGTCATCATTAAGGCCAGCCGGGTCATGAAATATGGAACTATGCATGCCCAGCTCAACGGCTTTCCTGTTCATAAGAGCGCCGAGGTCCACGCCAAGAATTGAGGCGTGATACTTTAAGGCATAGGCGGCATCGTTAGACGACTCTATCAGCATCATTTTCAGCAAATCCATTACCCTGATTTTTTCGTCCAAATATAATGTCTGCTTTTCTTCGTCAACCTTAAGTGCTTCTTTAGAAACAACGACGATGTCATCTAAATTCAAATTCTCAAGCACCACAACGGCACTTAATAATTTGGTTAGGGACGCGACGGGAAGACGTTCTTCCGGATTTTTGGAATAGAGCGATCTGGATGACTTCATATCATAAACAATCGCTGACTTGGCGCTCAATACCGGTCTTTCTATCGCCGTATTCAGCACCGGCAGATAAGTAGGCTCGGAAATGGGGAAAATATAAGCTTGGGTGCTATTCAGAGACACGCCGACCCGGCTGGAATTATTCGTACCCTCTTTCTGGAGAGAAAAAATAAAAAAAACATTAGCTAATATCAAAACACTCAATACTCCTGAAAGTATGTAGAGTTTGCGCTGCAAACTGACTTACGACCTGCGACTTGCGACTTACGACTTTTTATTTGTCGTCAGTTAGCGGTTGTTAGTCGTTAGTTATATTTATGTGAAGCTCTTTGAGCTGTTTCTCGCCTAATTCACTCGGGGCGTCCATTACCGACGTTTGCCCTTTAGAACTCATTGGAAACGCTATCACCTCTCTGATATCAGTCTCGTTCGCTAAAAGCATAACCAGACGATCTAAGCCGGGAGCTATCCCGGCGTGGAAAGGCGCACCATATTTATAGGCATCAACCAAGTGGCCAAATCTTTCTTTAATTTCTTCAGAAGTAAGGCCCATGATTTCAAAAACCTTTCGCTGAATGACGGGGTCAGATATACGTACTCCGCCGGAAGCCAACTCATAGCCATTGCAGACTAGGTCATACTGGCGAGCCCGTAAACTTCCAAGATCCTCGCCTTTCATCAATTTCTCCACGTGTTCAGGATTGGGTGCTGAAAACGGATTATGAGCAAATGTGTATTTTTTTTCTTCTTCGTTCCACTCAAAAAGCGGAAAATCAGTTACCCAGGCAAAAGCAAACTCGTCTGGATCATTTTTATTTTCGCGAAGATCAAATTTATCGGCGCCAAACTTTTTCATGGCCTCTTCGTGGCTGAAAACAGGAAACGGTTTTTGGTTAATTTTTTTACCCAAAGATTCAACGATATGAGCCATTAGGCCCTCGACAACCGACCAGACGTCTTTTTCGTTAACAAATGACATTTCAATATCTATCTGTGTATGTTCAAATTGTCTGTCGCCGCGAAGATCCTCATCTCTGAAGGCATGAGCTATCTGATAATATTTCTCAAAACCGGCTATCATAAGCAGTTGCTTATACTGTTGGGGAGCTTGAGGTAGGGCGTAAAATTTACCGGGATGAAATCGGGAGGGCACGACAAAATCTCTGGCACCCTCAGGGGATGTTTTAGTCAAAGTCGGCGTTTCAATCTCAACAAAACCCTGATTATTAAGATATTCTCTCGCTAAAGAAGACGCCCGATGGCGAAGCATGATATTCTTACGCATTCTGTCTCTGCGCAGATCCAAATATCTATATTTCATCCTTATCTCTTCATCTATATCTTTGCCGTCTGTATCTAACGGAAACGGCGACGTCTCCGCTTCGTTCAATATTTCCAGTTCAAGCGGTTCAATTTCAATTTTTCCAGTCGGTAACTCGGGATTAATCATTTTTTCCGGACGGACCTTAACCTTTCCTTTAAGCCGTATAACCCACTCGGGACGAAGTTCTTCGGCCGACTCGTATAAGCCCCTATCGAACGGCGTAAAAACAACCTGCGCAATTCCACTTCTGTCACGCAGGTCAATAAAAATAAGTTTCCCGTGATCCCGTCTTGCGGAGACCCAACCGAAAAGATTTACTTCTTTGCCGGCAAAGTTTTGAGTTTCAATAATTAGAGTTCGAATCATTATGAAATAGTATCACATACTCTTTCTATACCAAAGAGTTTTCAATTATTTTATCGAGCAATTGACCAAATGTCAGACCGGAGGCCTTCGCGGCTTGAGGAATAAGAGAGTGACTAGTAAGGCCAGGTAAGGTGTTGGTTTCAAGAACATAGACATTATCGTTTCTCAACATCATATCCGTTCTTGAATAACCGCGGCAACCAAGAAGCTGGTGAGCACGAACGGCGATTTCTTGGACTTTATCGCGAGTCGCTTCATCAATTTGCGCCGGTGTGATTTCCTGACAATGGCCTGTTTTGTATTTAGCGTCGTAGTTAAAAAATTTATGGCCTTTTACCGGAATAATCTCCGTCACCGGCAAAGCAGCTGTTTCTTGGCCGTTGAAGTTATCCAGCACGCCGCAGGTTATTTCTCTGCCTTTGATAAATTCTTCAACAAGGACTTTTTTGTCCAATTTGAATGTTTCATCTACGGCTTTGGCGAGACTATTCTTGACAGAGATAATTTTAACGCCAACCGACGAGCCATTAGAGCAGGGCTTCACAACAACCGGCAGTTTAGTTATCTTTGTTATGAAAAGATTAAGCCGCGCTTGGCAATTTTCATCTTTTTTAATTTTCAAAGTTTTAGGTACGCAAAAACCGGCGAGTTTGAATATCTCCCGGCTTCGAAGCTTGTCCATCGCCAAAGCCGAAGCGGTGATGCCGGAGCCGGTGTATCGAGCGCCGTAATATTCCATAAGTGCCTGAACTCTTCCGTCTTCGCCGAACGTACCATGAAGCGCGTTAAAAATAATGTCGCATGATTTTAACGCTTTTTTGATATCAGCGACTCGTCCGTCTAAAAACCAATGATTATTTTTTGATAATTTTACGACAACCGGCTGATATTTGTTTTCATTCAGGTTATCTAAAACGCTTTTGCCGGTAGCCAAAGACACTTCGTGTTCAGCCGAAGGCCCTCCCATCAAAACACCTATCTTCAATTTTTTATTCATAAAAAATTAAAAAACTAAGCAACTTTAAAATAAGGTTCTGATAAATTTTACTACTTCCGGAAATGGAGGTATAAACCAAAGCACGATATCAATGGCAATGAGAATAATGATAATTATCTCCAAAAACGCGTTCCGTTTCTCAGCAAGGAAATCCATCAACATTCTGGCAATATCCGACAAATAATTGATCTTTTCATCTAGGACGTCGAATCTGGTGCGAAGTTCGTATTCGGCGCTCAAACGATTATACAAGTGCTCAAGATGAGGCGACTCCCAAACCTCTTCCGGCTTGTCAAACAACGACAAGTGCGTAACGGCTGTTTGTTTGACCGACAGCACTCTACCTATCTGCTTGAGAACTTCCTTTTCGCCAAGCATCGGCCTGCCGCTTGCTTTGAGATTTTCAACAACAGCGCCCACTTCGGACAAACTCATCTCGATGTCGTTCTCATATCGCTCCAGGGCAACCGACTGGGAAAGAACGAAGGAAGTTATTTTGATATGGTTGACATCAAGATGGGGCAAAAAAACTTTTTCAAAGGTAACTTTGTCGGCCTCCCTGCCGATTATGACTTTGGTGTCCTCGTCGTATGGATAGTGTTCTCTTTTTGCTTTCACATACGCCTTAAGCTCTTTCATAAATTGAACACGCAGACGATTCGGCACATTCCAAAAAGTAACCGCGCCAAATTTAGTAAGAACAGCATATTGGTCCTTAAGCAGGCGGACCACAAGGGGATGATCTCTGTTGAGAAAGTTATACTGTTTTAAACTCTCCTGAACCTTTTTCAGGTCTATGTATTCGCCGATATATACAGTGTTAACGGCGTATTTGACGAGTTGAGATTTTGTGTCTTTTGAAAGCATATCGTGAGATCATCATAGCATTTTAACCACTCCGGCTCAACTCCCTGAAACCCGGACAACTGAACCTAATCTCCATTCAAAAAAGACGAACTTTTCAGTTCGCTTTTTTGATATTTTTATAACATGCGTAATATATGTATTTATGTATTATTTTCTGATCTTTTTCTTCTTTTTAGCGCGGGCAGATATAATAACCGCTATTACGATTACCGCCAAAACCAGCAACCACAACAAACTTACCGACTCTATTAACCCTGATAACGCGGCCAAAACAAAGTTGTTTCCCGTTTCTGTCCCCGAAAAAGCCGGTAAAAGCGGCGATTCAGGTTCTTCCTGTGGAGTTTCACTGTCAGTGGATCCATCCTGTGCTTCAACGGTCTCACTAGGCGCAGTTTCTGATTCTTGAACATTTTCAGAACCGGTAGCTGTTGAAGCGCCCGCAATATTGACGCTCGGAATTGGCGACGGAGTAAGGCTTGGTGTCGGTGTAGAAGTAGGGCTTGGTGTCGGGGTTAATCCGGGGCCATTCAAAATGTACCCAGCACCGCCTCCACCGCCGCCTCCACCGCCGCCGTTATTGTTTTCATTTCCTCCACCTTCGTCCTCGTTAGAAGGTTGGGGTGGCGTACTGGCACTTCCTTCTTCACCAACTGATTCCGGAGAAGCGGCCGATACGGCCCTGTAATAATAAACTGAATCCGGAGTCAAGTCGGTTAGGGCAACGGAGTGTTCCAGGACTTTGTTGGGATCAACATCTTGTTCCGGCGTTGAAAAAGCATAGCCATAATTTGGAGCTTCTCCAAGTTCGGAATGAGAAATTGTATCATAGATAACTCGGCTCGTTGCTGGTTTATCGGTAGTCCATTCAACAGTAAAACCGGTTTCCGTAACATTCCCCGTGATCTCGTCAGATATATTTGCTACCGGCACATAAGCAAGCGGCCCGGCTACGGCCGTATTTTCAGCATTGCCCGTTTGGTCTTCAGCTGAAACCTCAAAACAATACGTTCCAGGTTCGGAAGAAATCCAGTTGTGCGCCCAGCTGACCGTTGCCGGATTTACGCTTACAAGTTCAAGTGCGACAATTTCAATCGGAATCTGTCTGTCTTCGGAAGACGGACAACTTAACCCATTGAATACGTCAAAGAAGCTTTGGGCCGGATAATTCTCAACCGACTCCGGTCCGCCAAGCTGATAAACAGACAAGGTCGCATTTTGGACGCCTGAATGATCATCAAACGATGATCCTGTCAGAGAAAGTTCAACTATCTCTACGTCTATCACTTCGTAATTTAGATCGTTATCAAACCGGCTTTGAGGCATAACCTCGTCAAGCTGGTTGCCGAAATTAAAATTCTCTTCATTTGTTCCCGACAAAATATTTACAGAATAAGTGCCCGGGTCAGTCGGATAGCGCCGGATCCAGCCGCCGGTTTCCGGTTCCGGCAGTACCTCGCTGATTTCCCACTCTCCGGCTTCACCGGCATCAAAGTTAAATTCATAATAGCCGGCTTCGTCGGTAAAGGCGGTTTTTGACTCATCGTCGATTCGGGTTGCATGTATTTCCCACTCTTCAAGAGCCGGCTCAGGATTTTCAATGTCTTCCCTTTGCCAGACACCGTCGGCGTTAAGATCGTGCCACTTATAACCGGATACTTTTACCGTCTCAAAATTCCCGAAGTGATTGTCAAGATTATTTTCTCCGGCTGAAAGATAAACCTCGTAACCAAAACCGTCTTCCCCGCATTCAATATATTCGTCGTATTCTTCTTCCTCGTCTTCGCCTTCCTCACCGCCTTCGCTGTTAGGCAAAGTTTGCTCCCAGCCCAGCCGCCGTTCTTCGCAGACGCTATATGTACCCGGCACCAGATCAGAAAACAGATAACTGCCGTTTTCGTTTGTGGCTACGACTACCGGAAACTCGCCTTCCGGCTCGCTTTCGCCGTAGAGATAGTCAAGGGTAATATTCCAGCCCTGAAGATCCTGTTCACCCTCGTCCCTTATCCCATTGCCGTTTTTATCTTCAAACTTAACCCCTCCTATCGTACCGAACTGAGTGTTGTTAAATACGCAGTCAACATGTTCTCCGGGAAGCAGGTTTATGCTGGAAGAAGAATCATCGCCCCAGCCCTCGCAACTCGATGTTTGAATACCGAACCAGTCCGAAGGAACCGACTCTTCGATACTGTAATCCCCGGCAAGCAAGTTCCAAAAAGTATGGCTATTGTCGCCACTGCCATCAAACAAACCATTTTGATATATAGCTTCTATCGCCTGGCTTAGCGAATCGCTGACCAAAGAAAACGTAAAAGGACCGAAAATCGGATCGGCTAATTTAGTTACAGTAACGGAACCGCGTTTTGTATTGTTAAACGTGCAAACAACTTCTTCCCCGACCCCGATAACATAGTGCGCGGTCCTTGTTTCAAGATTGCCGGAGCTGTTGTCGTCGTCGCAGAAAATATCAGTCAGATCCCAACCTTCGAGAACCGCTTCAGTAACGTCATACTCGCCCGGAATAACTTCAAAACTCATTTCCTCTCCATCTTCCTCAAGAATTCCCCCCATGCTTCCATTAAATTCAAACTCTCCCTCTCCTTCTTCGGGATCGGTTGTTTTTCTAACCACAAGAGAGCCGTTCTTTGTATTGAAAAATGTGCAAATGACTGTTTCTTCGGAATCGAGTTCAATTGCGCCGATGGTTTCAGAATCCCCCATACTGCTCACGCAAACAGCGCTTGATTGTGTCCAGCCGCCAGGAACAGTTTCGGAAATGGAGTAGTTGCCTGGGGCAAGGGCTTGGTCATTGGGAGCATCCGTGTCAGTCAACGCGAAGTCGTCATACGCGCCGCCCGTGGCATCAAAACTAAATAATTGAACATCACCGGACGGATCAGTAACTTTATCCACAACAATGCGTCCCGGCGGAATAAAGTGAACTTTAACTTGGATCTGATCAAGTTTGACATTTCCGCTCTCACCGCCTTCATCGACGCGTACTTGGAAGTTGGCGTCGCTGAATTCGTTCGAAGCCCATGCATGACCCCAAGTGTCGCTCGCCCCGCCTATCACGACGGTTGAGTCGTCATCGGACGGAAATGCGACGACTTTAGAAGCGGTAAAGCTGGCGGCGTTGTCCCATGACAGAGTGATAAGAAGCGTGCGAGAGGATGAGCGGTTGCCCTCAAGCGCAACCTCGATGCCATTTATGATCGCGCCTGACGGAATACTCAAGCCGAACTCGTCGTACTCCACATCGTCGCCATCGGCATTGAAAACGGCGTAACTATTGTTGGACGTAAAGGCGCCTTGAGGGTTACTCACACTATCGTTATTGTCAAAGTCACCAGGCTGACTCCAACCTGAATCAAAAGACACATCAATAGTGTGGCTCGCGCCAATGCTTGAGAAGGTATAGGAATTGAGACGGCCTTGGGAAACGCCATCCACAAGCACATCGGAAAGTATGTTTCCGACACTCGACGTGCTTGTATAAGTGGGCGTATCGCCGGTCTCGACAACAGCCGTGCCGCTGGGAGAAACAGAGCCGCCCGCCCCGGCGCTTGCCGTAATGGTAAGCGGAGTGTAGGTAACGACAGTCCGAATAGTGCCTATCCGAACTGTCTTCGTATCATTGCCTGTCTTTACGACACCGACTTCAAGATCGGTAGTGCCGGTCTTGATGAAATCCACAATGTTGATGACCTGGCTTTTAGGAGTACAGACGCTTGTACTCGTAGTCGTAAGGTGGTCAGCTCCGGCAGTGGCGAGATTAGAGTTCACACGGACTAAAGTTTGATAACTCCCGCCTGTCTCGGTCGCGCCCTGATCGGTGACGAATACCTCTACGCTCGTAACGGTGGCACCATTGGGAATTGAAGAGAGATCAATATCAACAGACTCCTGTTTGCCGGCTGTCGATGTGGCGACATTGCCGTTACCGTCGCTTGAACCGCAGCTTGGAGTACCCGTCTCGTCTACATCGCTTTCATCGCCGGTCCAAGATGTGGGTCCCGCGTAGAATCCCTGCCCATTCGGATAAAGAGTGGGGGTCGCATCCGCAAATATGAACATAGGCCACGCCGCTATAAATAAAACAACTGCCGATATTAAAAACACCGACATCGACCCAAAAAGCCTTGAATGAGTATTAGTCATGTATTTATGCTATTATTTTTTACTATTTATTATATAGATGGGCTACTTGAGTATCTTTAATTATACATCTTTTACAATTTAAGTCAAGGCAATCACTTCCTCCCATGGTAAACCACTTCTTCCAAAATGGCCATAGGCGGCTGTCTTCTGGTATATCGGCTTTTTAAGTTGGAGCTGTTCGATGATAGATCTGGGCCTGAAATCGAACTTTTTTCCCAAATAACGGGAAACGGATCTGCCGTTCTCGTCAAGAGCTTCAACCATAAGCGGTTCAGCTTTGCCGATTGCATAGGCCACTGAGACAAGACATTTTTTAGCAAAGCCGTTCGCAACTAGATTCTTCGCCGCATAACGGGCCATATATGCGCCGGAGCGGTCAACTTTAGTCGGGTCCTTGCCCGAAAAGCACCCCCCGCCGTGAGGCGCAAGTCCGCAATAAGTGTCAACCATTATTTTTCTGCCGGTTAATCCGGTATCGGAAGTAAATCCGCCAATCGTGAATTTGCCGGTCGGGTTAACCAGCACCTGAATATTTTTTAGATCAGCGACTATTGGTTTTATCAAATTATCTGTTATTTCTTTTTTTATAAAATCGTGGCCAACTTTATCTGAATGCTGACAACTTGCCAAGATCGTTTCTATTTTACCATTCCTAACAGTTATCTGCGTCTTGCCATCCGGGCCAAGCCACCTAAAGTTTTTATTCTCTTTTCTTAATTTCTCCAAACCTTCCGCCAGCTTATGCGCCAGAACAACCGTCTTGGGCATAAACTCCGGCGTCTCATCGGTAGCATAACCATACATAATCCCTTGGTCGCCGGCCCCGCCCGTATCAACACCCATTGATATATCCGGCGACTGGACGGCAACATTGACGATCACCTTTAATCTTTCTTTATAGCCGATATCTTTATAGATCTTTCGGGCTATCGCGACGTAGTCAGCATTGGCGTTAGATGTCACTTCTCCGCCGACAACTAAAGTACCGTGACCGCCGAAGGTTTCTACGGCGACTCGGCTGTTTGGATCCTGTCTTAAGCACTCGTCAAGGATCGCGTCTGAGATCTGGTCGCAAATTTTATCCGGATGACCGGAAGTAACGCTTTCAACGGTATAAGTTTTAGGAGTAAACAACATAATATATATAAATTTCTAATATCTAATTTCTAAACAAAAACAGAGAAAAAGTAAAGGCCGCGCAAGCGCGGCTTATCCAAATGTAAGTTTGGTTACGGTACGCCAATCAATGCTGGGTGGCTTCGGGGGATTCTTAATCGCCAAGTCGCACATTTGAAAATAATGGCATTCTTTCTGGGCATTATCTATACACCGGAGCTTCTCCCCGCTCTTGATTCTGCAGGGCTTCAAGGCATACTGAAAATTGAAGTCATAACTGCTTCGACTCATGGCACTCCCCAAAGGAAAGGAACGTGAACTTAATTATACAATATTTTTATTTACAGTCAACCTAACTGAACAAATAGGCTTGAGCCGGATCGATTTTTCTGATAGAATTACCCAGTATATATCCGCCCTTAGCTCAGTTGGTAGAGCAGCTCCCTTTTAAGGAGACGGTCGTAGGTTCGAATCCTACAGGGCGGACACTTTAGGAAAAGACCCGAGATTGACGCCGATATTCAATTCTCTATACTTGGAATATGGTTAAGAAGAAAATGACAATTGATTCCTTGGCACGGATGACAGCAGAACAATTTGCAAAAGTTGATGAGCGGTTTGATGCTGTGGATGCCCGTTTTGATAAAGTTGATAACGATATGGCAGAAATGAAATCTACTCTGAAAACAGTTCTTGACGTTGTTTTAGAAATACCCTCGAAAAAGGCATTTAATCGTCTTGAAACTAAAGTTGAATCCATTGATGCTCGACTGACATCCGTTGAAAGAAAAGCGAAATAATATTACTAAACTTGCCGGATGTTGTCTGCCGGGGCGGACACTTTAGGAAATTTAAATTAAAAACCGCTCACGGGCGGTGTTTTGATCACTTGACGATAGAATTAGTGCTTCAAACTGTTAATTATAAGAAATGCGCCGCTCAATATCATGGCCGTGCCAATGAACCAGGACAATAAGTTAATCTTGCCCGATTCGCCTAAAAACAAGAGTCCGATCATGCTTGAGATAATAACGCTTGATGAGGTAATCATATAAAATACGGAAACGTATCCCTGCGGAAGGTGGAGTCCCTTAACGGTGGTTATGAAAGAGAGGTTGAGAATCAGGGTTGCAACAACAGCAATGGCGGCGCCTTTGGGTGTGTGGGCTATTGACGAAAATAGCGGTTGTCCTCGCCCGCCAAGCATTAAAGCCGTAAGAATTATTCCGATCACATAATTGATCATTATGTAATCCTTGGAAGAAATTCCCGTTTGGACCGAGATTCTTACAAGAGGGGCGCCTATCCCGACAAGAATAGCGACAAAGAGAGCCAGCCACAATACAGAACCAGTCACTCCGGACATATTTCCCCTGTCTTAATATTTTAAATAACTTGCAAAAAATATAACATGATACCAGTCTGCTGTCTATTGTTTCGCTGTCTTTTCTGCGGTATATACTGGTTTTGTTAATTTTTACTTTTTAGAAGCTCGTAAATTTTAACGGCGTTTTTGTAGACCAGATCCCTGTCCCCTATTATGCAAACGCGGATCGCTACGTAATCGGCGGCCTCGGCTTTCATAACTTCAAAATACTCGGGTGATGTTTTTTTAAGAGAAAAAACCATGCCGTTGTCGTGATAAAGTATGTCCTCGGGCACAAAACGCCACGGCGTTAACATCGGCACGACAATGATTTTGTGAGACTCAATGCCCAATGCTTGACCAATAACAGTTTCTAATTTCTCAAGCGCCTTGAAAGATGACTGCTTAGAGAACTTATCGAAAAAAGCCATTTCTTCTCCTATAACTTTTATCTTTTTGCCGCTTATCCTTTCTTTTGATTGGCGGTCATTCAATCTGACGACTAGGCCGGTTTTAGGTAAATACCTGTTTTTAAAACATCGATACATAAATTGAAGAACGGGGTCTTCGTGCTTATAAATATGGGCCATGAGTTCACAGTCGTTCATCAGCCATAATTTTCCGGGGTTGATTCTATCCAGCTTAATCCATATCGCTATAATCTTTTCCAGAAAACGCTGGTTTATTTGCGATGATTTGTGGAGATAGAATTCTTTATACATATACAGATACATTCTTTGTATTTGCTTTGCCGCTTCTAAAGATTTTTTATCGATCACCAGGTTGCCTTTAATGAAGCTTAGATAATCGAAGACACTCTTAATGTCGGGCCTCTGGCCAAAACCGGTGTGATAAACATCCCGATCAAGATAATCCAGTTTATCCATACCCATATTTTTATCCATAACTATTTTGTAAAGATTTTCCCTGTGGCCGAAAAGGGCTTTGATGAACTTAAAGTCGCCGCCGCATTTTTCTATTTCCGTTTTTAAAAGGCTGATGATCTTGAGTCCGTTTTTATCATGGTCCACCGGAGTCAGTTCCTCAATGACGTGAGAGAACGGCCCGTGCCCGATATCGTGAAGCAGTCCGAAAAAAGCGATGTTTTTTGACTGGTGTTGATTAAGAAAACCTTCCTGCACCAAACGCTCGCAAAAAAGCCGCGTCTTGCTGTAAACGCCGAGTGCGTGTTCAAAACGATTGTGGGACGCCCCCGGGAAAACCACCAAATTAGATCCCAGCTGAAAAATATGCAATAACCTTTGAAAAAGAGGGTGATGAATAATCGGCATTATCTCTCGTATATCAACACTCTCATTGGGCGGTATCCGAATGTATTTTTTATAGAATTTGCTCAATTTTGCCTAAGAGCGTAACGATTAGTTGCAAAATGAGCACCCCGCTTTAATTTTGCTGTCCCAATTACAGTACACTCTAAAAAAATATAGCTTAGAATACGGTTGCAGTCCGCGTGTCCCGAATAGGGACATACCGTTATGGGCGAAGCGGACTGCCATAGACTATCCCGCAAAATTAGGGCGGGGTAGGACTGTCTTAACTTAATACAATTTGCGCTAAAAATCAAAAGAACTGCCGCAGTGACAGTTCTTTTACTTTTTCAATGACTCCTCCAATATCTTCTTCAGCCCCGCGGTGTCAACTTCTTTTTTGGGACGTTCTTCGTTTCTTCTTCCTTTAAAATCAACGGGGGCACCGCCGAATGCTTGGTTTAAGGAAACTCCTTGCGGCCGAGCCTGCCCTGTACCATGCTGAAAGCTCTGGTTCGGGGTCGAACTCGGCTGCGGCTGCTGCGACCGCACTTGGTCCTGTCGAGATGGTCTGTGCGATTCCTGTCTTTGAAAATCCCTTGTGTCCATTTGTGGCGACTTTGACTCTCGTCTTGGTTCTCTTTGGAAATTACTTTTGTCGTCGCGTCTGGGAAAATTCTGCCTAAAATCATCTCGGCGAGGAGGACGATCATCAAGCCCCCTTGGTCTTTCGGTCCTTTGATTTTGATAAGGACGCTCGACACGTTGCGGTTCAGCTTCGGCACCAGTATTCCCCGCCCACTCGGCAATTTCTTTCTCCACCACCTCACGTTTTGTCGCATATGTTTGCCGAGAGTGTTCTATTATTTCTTGCCTATACGACTTATCCGGCACTGGGAATCTCTCAAGCGTAGAGGCCGAGAAACCCCTGGATGATATGCCGTTTATCATTAACTTTAAATACATCTGCCTCTTACCAAGATTAACGATATCCGCCATCATAAAATCAGGCGCAAACCATTTCTCTAGAAATTCCGCATCCTCGGCGCCGACCCTGAAAGATACCAGCGTCCCCACATTGCCGAACACCGCGTCCATTACCGGCTCCTCCATTTGTTTGATATATTGGTGAGCCATTACCAGAGACAAGTGGAACTTCCTTGCCTCGGATAAAATGTTGGCAAACGATTCCGTCGCGAAATGCTGGAACTCGTCAACATAAAGATAGAAATCGCGCCTTTCGGGTTCCGGCATATCCACTCGCGACATTGCCGCCAGTTGTATCTTAGTGACCAAAAAGGCGCCGAGCAGACGAGAAGCATCCTCGCCTATCTTTCCTCTTGAAATATTAACTATCAATATCTTGCCCTCGTCCATTATCTTCCTGATGTCTATTTTTGACTTGGGTTGGCCGAGAATATTCCGGATGAGATTGTTAGAGGAGAACTGTCCCACCTTATTTTGAATAGCCGCCGTCGCTTCAGTGGCGAATTTATCGGCATATTTGGCAAATTCGTCAGTCCAAAAAGCTTTTACAATAGGGTCAGTGATGTTGGCCACGACTTTCTTACGGTATTCCTTGCTGGCCATCAGTCGGTTGATACCGAGAAGAGTAGAATCCGGATATTCAAGCAAAGCCAAGATGGTATTGTTCAAAATATATTCCATTCTGCCCGACCATGCTTCAACTCCCCATATTTTTTTAAATACTCCCACAAGACCCGAAGCCACCAAATGCCGGTAGTCGAACCCCGTGCCTTCCATAACATTAAAGGCGATGGGATATTCCAAATCGTCGGGGTTTAAATAAATAACGTCTTTTACCCTCTCTTCCGGTATATAGTCAAGCAGTTCAGAAGAAGGATCACCGTGAGGATCTATGAAAGCAACGCCATGGCCGGCTTCAATATCCTGAATAGCCATACTTTTCAAAAACTCCGACTTGCCCATTCCGGTAGAACCGACCACGTACATATGGCGCCTCCGGTCGTCTTGTTGTATGCCAAATCGAATCCTGTCTCCACGAAAATTGGTTTCACCTAAAAAAATTAATTCATTGTCGTCCAATTTGACTAACGACTGACAACCAACGGCTAACGACAATGTCGTAAGTCATAAGTCGTAAGTCGTAAGTTAGCCGATCGGTAAACCGGCTGGCGGTTCGCCTTTCTTCGCCTCAACTCTTGGAAGCAATGGCGATTTCACGCTTACATCCGGGAAATGATAGACGGTAGCTAGCTCTTCCGTGGTAAGGATTATCGGTTTTTTAACAAATAATCTCTCGCGTAATTTTCTATACATAAATACTTTGCGGCGATAGGCCTTTTGTTTATAGAGGAATCCTCGGATCGGCGGAGTCGTAAGTTTATTCAACTTGAAACTGTTCAGCGCCGGAGAAGCAAATTGCTTGAAAGCTCCGTTCAGCGCGGCAAGATGGGTTATATGAAACATATTCTTGGGAAATATATAGGCCAAACGTATCCCGGCCTCAAAACCAAGTTTAGTAAAACTGTGCTCGACGGCTTTAAGCACGTCCTGTTTGCCGGGGCTTAGTTGTTCTTTGTCCTTGCTTTCTTCTTTTTTAGCCGAAGCGCCGCCCAATAATTGGTCTATGCCGAAAACCGCTTTTGCAAGCAGATCTTGTTCGAATTTTGGTTTCTTACCCATTAGTTTATCAACTACGGCTTGACCCTTTTTAACCCAATCGTCTCCCATAGGACGAAACAGTAACTGAATAACGATGTATTCTTTATACTCAAGAGTGGCTATGGTTTCGGCCAAAGAGGCAACGGGGTCAATTCTTTTCACTATATCCGGACCGGTTCCCTTCTCTTCAAACTCGGGATAAGTGCGGATGGGATAAGCGTCTTCTTTGCTTAGTATCTCCTCCCCGCCCCAAAGGTCATATTCATCGTTGGGCAGGAACGGCGGAAGAACGGAAAGATAATCCTCCGCCTCTTTCAGTTCAGCATCAGGATATTGAGCGTAAATCTGCGATTCAACCAAATTGCGGTATTTGGTTTGAGTTCTGGCATAAAAATGTATCTCCCCTCCGGTGCCCGCTATTTCAAACGAAAACCAGTCCGGCACCTTGCCTTTGAAAAACTTGTCCTGCCACCTGACCGGACCGAGAAAAATACCAAAGAGGGCGGCGAAAACCTGCTCCATTCCCTTGGGGCTTTTGTTAACCTCGCGAGGTACTCTTATCTCTAGCAAAACCCACTCCAATGACGCGAGATACTTGAGCCGATTGTGTGTTTCTAGAGAGATAATCCAGGCAAAGAAAAGCAAAACCGGCAGATAGAGCCACCAAAACCCGATAAACAGATCATAGACGATCTGCAAGCTGTCGAGGGTCAAAGTTATTGATTCAACCATATACGTTTATAATATATGATTTATCGGGGAAGTACAAAGTATAAAATCTGTAAATCCAAGTGTGTAGCGCGAAACTAGAGCTAAATTTCTAATTCACCTAATTTCTAATAAAAATGTTAGGAATATTTAAAAATCAACAATCCCTTTTATTACTTATTCCAAAATATATTCCCAGCCGGGTTGCCAAGAATGGGTTTTTCTCCAGTCCTCGGCAAATGCTTCCTCCCAGGTTTTACCTTTTAACAAAACATCTAATGCGAGCTGCGGCGCTTTATGGGCAACAATAGCAACCGATTTACCGTCATAATTTTGTTTTAGGAACTTAAGAAAATCAGCAATTCTGGCTTTTACGTCCTCATAGCTTTCGCCCTCAGGAAATCTTTCGGTTATCATCCCCAAGTTAAGTTTGCTGAATCAATCGCCCTTTTTAAGTCAGAACAGAAAACAACATCAAATTTTTTGCTTTTGGTTTGCTCCCGAAGTTTTATAGATTCATTGCCTAAAAATCAAACGGCTCACCTGGGTGAGCCGTTGAAAAATTGAAATTTGTTGAGATGGTTATCTTGCCCCAACTGTATCCAGCCGGACTTCGGTTCTGCCGACTCTTTCCTCTAACTGTTCATAATTATTCTTTGTACTTCTAATGTCGCTTTTTATTCCATCCTGTCCTTCCAAAATTAACTCTAATTTATTATCAATATCCTCGAGCAAGGTGCCAACTTCGTTTTCACTGAATATTTTGACCGCTTTCGGATCAAGCTGTTTTGGTTTGAAAGTCATAACCTCAAGGGTACCAAGTAGATAAAATGTGTCAATGTGGATATTCCCTTATTTAGGAATTAGTAATTAGATATTAGAAATTGACCCTTACGCCTTGCGTAAGGTGTATGCGCCATCTTCTTTCTTGGAGAAGGTCTTTGAGTCCTGGAGATTCAAAAGTATTGTATTTTCTTTAACCATCCTCACGTCTTTAACTTTAGCTATCAGCGAAGCTTTGGGCATCGGTTTTTGAGATTTTTTCAGTATATCTATTAAAACGTCTTTTACCGTACCGGCAGAGTAGCCCCATTCCGACAAAGCATACATTCCTCTTCCGACCAAAACAAACCTTGAATCCTTTATCAGCTCATTATGAACCGTCTGAACATTGGCTTTATTGTTTGAAAAACCGGCTTCGTTGATGAGGCGGGCTATCTCTCCGAAATGCTTGGGGGAATTAGTTTTTTTAAGCACCAGGTAGGCCTTATCTTTTACGCCTCTCGGTCTTACATCTGACCAGGAAACCAGGCCCACCTGGCCGTATATGTTTTGACTGATGGATTTACTGATCGATAAACAGGCCCCGACATTATCAACGGAATTCTTCTTCGCGAAAGAATTGAGTTCATCAAAAAGAATCACGCTTCCGCTCCTTTCCAGCGACTTTATCAGTGTGGCAGCGGCATTTTTGAAAGAATCTAGCTTTTGAGCATCGGCGGACCAGAAAGCATAAAATCCATCGTTCTCGGAGGATCTGACCAACCTGCCGTCAACGGAAAGTATAAACAACAATGACGCGTTCGCTGATGAATCGGATTCTTGACCGCTAAACGCCCTGAACAGTTCTTTCTCCTTTATAACCCCGCCTTTGGATTCAATCAGATTCCTAGTCCAGTTAACATAGCCGGCGACATCCGCGTTGTCGTTTGATAATTTAGAGAGTTGTTTTAAGGCGAATTCTTCTATTTGCCTAACCCTTTCCCTAGTAATACCATACTCTTGGCCGATCGACTCAAGGGTTTCTTTCTTGCCGCTCTTCAAACCGAAACGTCGGGATACGATATCTCTGTTTCTTGGAACTACTTCTTTAACAAGCGAAGCGACCGTTTTTTGTATGTCTTTTGGTGTCATTTTATTAAAATTACCCTCTGTATTAATTAAATAGCATTATGGCATTAATGTCAATAATGGTCAATAGATTAAGCTCTAAACTCTAAATTCTAAACAAACTCAAAGAATCTTGTTTAGGATTTAGGATTTAGGACCTAGGGTTTTAAGGAATTTTAAGGTTTTTTCTTTGTCGGGACCACCAGACCAGTAGCGGCGAAGCCACAAAGATGGACGAATATGCCCCTAAAAATATACCGATTATCAGCGCCAGAGCAAAGTAGCGAATACTCTCTCCGCCGAAGAAATATATTGCAAATAAGGACAAAAGCGTAGTAAATGTCGTGTTCAAAGACCTGGTCAGGGTTTGCAAAATGCTCTTGTGCACCACCTCGGGGAATCCGCCAGCCGACGGACCGCTACTCCTTCTTATAATATTTTCCCTGACTCTGTCAAATACCACAACCGTATCGGCTACCGAATAGCCAAGTATCGTGAGCACTGCCGCAACAAAAACCGCGCTTATCTCAACACCATAAAAATGACCCAATACGGCGAATACTCCAAGCGGAATTATAACATCATGCAATAGTGCCGTTATTGCCGCAAGCCCCATAACCCAAGGAGAAAGGGTTTTGGACAATTTCCTGAAAACCAAGGCAATATAAATTATCACAGCCAGTAAGACCAGAATTATAGCCGTCACGCTTTTACTTTTTAACTCATTTCCTATGACGGGCCCGATGGAATCAAATCTTTTCTCTTCAACTTTATCGAAATTTTTATGCAAAACAGCCAGAATAGACTGGTGTTCCGTTTCAGACAATTCTTTCGTTCTTAATATCATTCCGTCTTCCTCGGCATAATTCACCGCGACTTCAACCAACCCAGCCTTTGCCAATATATCCTTAGCCTCACCAAGAGCGGGCCTGTCACCATTAAAATTGACTTCTATAACACTGCCGCCGCGGAAGTCAACGCCCAAATTAAGTCCGTAAACCACAAGCAAAATCGCGCTTGCCGCAACAAACATTATTGATAACCAGAACATTATTGTATAAATCTTGTTCAGAATTAAACTATTACGGATTTCGGATTAATATTAATGCGTAATGCGTAATTTAATAATCGAATGGTCAGAACATCCATTTTTTTTTCTCAAACCATTGCTTGGTAAACAGAAGTAATATTTTCCTCGTCACCATCGTAGCGGTAAATAAACTCATCAGCACCCCGATACCTAAAGTCAAAGCGAAGCCCTTAACTATAGAGGTGGTAAATACATAAAGAACCAAGGCGCCTATAAGCGTGGTGGCGTGGCTGTCCCGCACAGATAACCAAGCACGCCTGAATCCTTCTTCCATTGATTGGGTCAATGTTTTTCCTGCTTTTAGTTCTTCCCTCATTCTGGCAAAAATAAGCACGTTCGCGTCAACGGCCATGCCAAGAGAGAGTATGAATCCGGCAATACCGGCCAAAGTGAGGGTAACCGGAATAATTTTATAAGTGGCCAGCACTAACAATACATAAACGCCGAGAGCAAAAACCGAAACAACACCCGGAAGACGATAAAAGAATATCATGAACAACGCCACGGCCAACAAACCATACAGGCCTGCAGTTAAACTTTTTTCAAGCGATTCCTTCCCCAGAGATGACCCCACCGTCTGCTGGCTTATCAGTTTTATCGGCACCGGCAAAGCGCCGGAGTTCAAACGTGTCGCCAGCAATTTTGCTTCTTGAGGAGTGAATTTACCGCTTATGACCGCCTGACCGTCGGGGATTTCATTTTGCACAACCGGTATACTGACTGGGGCGCCGTCTAGATATATAGCTACGAATTTCCCGATATTCCTTTTTGTTATTTCGGAAAATAATTTCGCTCCCTCGTCGGTTAACTGCAAACTTACCTGGGGAACGCCGGTCTGAGGGTCAAAAACTATTTGCGCCCTTTGAAGATGCCTCCCGTTCAAACCAGTTGCCGCAAATGGTTCTTCGTTTAACCGCTCGCCGCGGGACTGGGCGTCAAGCATCTCGCGCGTTTGGTCGGTTTCTTCGCGGAATTCAAGAAAGGGCGTCTCGCCTATCAATTGTATCGCTTGATTAACGTCGCTTATTCCAGCCAGTTCTACTATGAGGCGGTTGTTGCCGCTCACCTGGACAAGCGGTTCGGATACGCCAAAGAAATTGACCCTCCGTTCAACAACATCTCTTACCCCTTGCATAGCGTCGGCCCAGTCCGCGCCGCTCAACGCGCCGTCAACTTCGGCAGCGGGACGGTCGGCTTCATAAACTAAATGCGTACCGCCCAGCAGATCAAGCCCTAATCGGAACGGCTTGTCTGGTATCTGACATTTCGATATTTCTAAATTTCGACATATCGAGTTAATACTTTGCGGGGAAACAAAAACAAACAGAGCAAGAGAGACAACAACTAAGGTTATGAGAAAATAAGAATTTTTCATTCCACTACTAATTACTAATCTTTACGAATATACGAATCTACAAATAAGATTTAAGCACATAAACCAAAAATGGGCAAGAAAAAAGCCCCACGAAATTGCCGTGGGGCCTGCCAACTAAATGTCGGACGAATTATTACTTCTTGGAAATGCTTAGATCGAGACCAAGCTCCCTAGCCGTCTTAGCTGTCAAAAGGTTCACCAGGTCCTGCGCGCCAGATGCGGCCCCATTCTGGCCGCCGCCCATCACAACACCAGGAACCCAATTACCCTGATAGCCCTTGACGGCTTCAGCCCAAACCTTCTGGGCTTCCAGGTAGGTCTGAAGCTTCTTGTCGAGTGCACCGTCGGCGCTCATCACGAGTTCACGGCGACGAGCCTCACCTTCGCCAAGGAGGATGTCCTTGGCTTTGGTTTCAATTGCCGCCTTGCGGTCAAGCTCGGCGATTTCCAGGCGCTGCTGGGCCTCCGTTACAAACTTGGCCTTGATGACTTCCTGATCCCACTTTGCCTTGGCAGCATCGGCCTTACCCTGTTGTTCGACAGTAATCGTTCGCTGTTCGGCTTGCCGTGACTCGGCAATAGCGGTCTGAACCTGCATCGTAATTGCTTGCTGCTGCTTAATCTGCGCCTCGACTTCCGTGTCGTAGGGAAGTCGCTTAATCGAGAAGTTGAACGGCTTGATGCCAAATTTTGTCAGCTGGGCCTGTTCTTGACGAAGTGGCTGGCCATTTGATCCATTGACAATCTCGACGAGCTTGACCGTCTTGTCCGCGCCCGAAAGCTCGTCCTTTACTCGTACGTCTCGCGCGGTTGTCTGATAGACGCCCGCCTCAACTTGATCCTCAACATACCGCAGGAGGTCATTGCGCTTGTCAGCGAATGACTCTCTCGATGACATCAGGGGCCCAGTCATGTAGACGGACTTATTCACGACCGTCTCGATCAGCTGTTTCTGGATTGACTCCCGCGATCCAAACCGGACATGAAGCTCGGTCAGGTTAGCAGAATCCAAAGGCATCTCATACTGAATAGAACCATCAACCCAGCCGTGCCCTCCGTCGTTGAAACGAATACTGATGCGACGATCGGACGTGCCTTCAGCACACTGGCCTTCCGATGTGCCTTCTTTGTATTCACTACAATTGAAATCGTAAACGGCGCGCTTCGGATATGCCGTAACACGTCCAAACCCCTGCCATTTGATTCCAGCCGTATTGTACCAGTGGAGCTCGCCGTCGACAGGATCTTGGATCACCACGATCTCATTGGCATCGACGTTCTCCACGACTTTGCCACTAAGCACGAACACTGCCAGCAGCATGACTCCGGCGACGACGAGAGCGAGCGTTTTGCGGATTTCCATGTTCTCCTTCTCCTTTTCTGTCTGCGATTACCGGTTGACGGGTTCGTCAGACCCAGATGTGGGTCTGACAGGCCGACGAACTCTGCCTCGAACCGACTCGGCCTTTTGGGTCGTTTCGAAGATCTTCCTTTCGAGACCAGCTTCAACTACTTTTTCAGTAGCTTCAGCTAGCTCATGCTGCAAACGTCCCTCTCTCCGAAACATCGGAAAAAGAGGCGTATCTCGCCACAAGGGCAAGACCACCTGGGTTACCCCCAAGTAGAGCAGAAATGCTACTACCACCAACTCCGTGAGAGCTACAAGGGTCACTGTTCCTCCTTGCCACTTTCGGGAAGTCCGACTTCCCTAGGCAGTAGCCGCCTTTTTGGGTTGACAAAAGAACGCGAGTACTATAATAACATATTATAAAAATAACGCAAGAGAGTCGGGTTTCAATCCAATTTTTCTTTTCTCTTGCTTGGTCCCTGCTGAACAAGCCACTCCTTTATTGCCATCGTCGCTCGAACGTCGTCTTCGTTATATTTGAGAATTTTTTTAAGAATATTGCCATCCTTCGTCTCCAACCATTCGTTGTACCAAACAACCGATTCGGCTCCGCCCGCTTCGGGATCGTCCCATTTATAACCGATATAGCCAGCGACGTCTTTCAAACTGTAAAAATAGAGAGGGAGAATCACTGTCTCTGTTGTTTGTTCATAAAGATCTATTGTATTATCTCTGAACTTTGAAACCAACGCAGACGGCGCGCCGTATTCCAACGCAAATTGGTCAAAAACAACTTTTTCAAGATACGCGTAGTGATAAATTACAAAGTCGTCCAAGTCCGCCAGAAAATCTAAAAAACTTTTCCAAATTTCCGGCTCTTCGTCTTTATTGTTCGCAAAAAAGTGTCTGTATTCAACGGATCCCGACTTTGTATCTTTGATCAGCACTCCGAGCAGATAATGAATGTCCCTGGTCGGATCGCTCTCTATGTCAAAATAAACTTCGTATCTAATTTTTGGGAAATTCGGCTTTTTTAATATCAGCGGATCCCGTGAAACAAGAATTTTCGCTTGATTATTAAATCTGACAAGCTTATCGAATGGCCAGTCCTCCAGTTTTGTTTGAAGATCATCTATATCCGCCTCGGCCAACTCGCTTATCGTCCTTATGCCGATATCGTAAAGACGCCTCTGGTCAGCTTGGCTTATCCTGAATATTAACGATACGTCATTGCACTCTGTTGCTCCTTCAACACAAAGCGAGTACCAAGGGGTTTTCTTACATCCGGACTTAAGAAACGGCGCCGGTTTTTCTCCATCAAGAATTTTCTCTATCTGTTCTCTGGTAATGTGAAAATAGTCAACGAAATCATCCACCAGAAACGAACGAATGTTGCCGCTCGGATCTATAACATAGGCCTCTTTCGGCCTTACTCCCTGTAGTCGCTCAAGTATCAAACTGTAAAACACGAGTTGGAATTTGTTCTCGTCTCGCAGGTCAAGAGTATTCTGAATGTCATAGACAACGTAGTGCCAGTCGCCCAGATCCGATCTGCCGGGTTTTGCCTCAAGCAAGTCGGGCATGCCCACCCAATTCTCATTCATCAGAACGCCGTGATATATGTTCTTCCTCTGCTTCATCATCTCAAGAGTGGCCAGAAACGCTTCTTCAATATCTTTGAATTGTTCGGGTTTGACCTGCTCGAATTCCTTGAACTTTCTTATTGACTCGCTCGGGTTGACCAGCTTGCCTTTATACAAAAGTTCCAAAATCGGCGGCACATATTTTTTCTTCTTGGCATCAGCGTAAATGTCGTACCAAATCCAGTGCGGACACTGGAAGAATTTATAGAAATGTTCAGAGGTTAATAGTTGTTTATTGTTTTGTGCCATTAGTTATTTTAAGCCATCCTTACCGGGTAGTGAAATTCAAATATTAGTATCTTGCGGAGCAAGTTTTTGAATTTCTACTACTCGGTCGACATAATGACAATGGTCGCAATGTTTCTGCGTATTGCCGCTTTCCTGCGGTGGTTCATCTTGCCTTGCCAGCTCAACTGCCGCTTCAAAAGCGGGGCCCACCCATTCAGTATTGACCTTGACCGGCCTTACTTCCTCTGTGAACTTCAAGGCATTATCAAAACCGGTCTCCCCCTCTTTGATAACTTTATAAAAAACGAAAAAGGCCTCCGGATATGTCTCATAACCCTTTTGTTGCAGTATGTAATTATAAACGTCCATTTGTTTCTGGTAGTCATCATAAATAGTTATCTCTCTTGCTCCGGAAGATTTATAATCAATAACGCCCAGAGAACCATCAGAAAATTCAAGCACATCGTCCACGGCACCATACAAAGAAGCATTAAGACCCTCGTCAAAATAGGAAATTCCTTTAAAATTATTACGCCATTCGGATAATTCCGGCCCGCTAAACAATTTAGCATCCTTTATTCCGTAATTTTTTAAGACCGGGGGCAAGGTGCCTTTTTCTCGATATTTATCAAATTCTTTTTTAACCAAATAGTCCACGGCGATAGAAAGCGTGAACGGATATCCGGGCGGGCGTTTAACCTTGTGATGGACATCCAGCCAAAAACACCGAGGACAATCCAGAAACAACTTCAACCCGCTGCGGGAAATTTTGAGAGTATTTAAAAATTTAGACACCACTTTAAATAATACCCGATATTAATAAAAACAAAAGGCCCGCGTAGGGCCAAATTTTTATTCACTAAAATCTGGGTCGTGATTAACGGCCAAAAGATACGGCTTAATCTCATCAGACGCTATGTCAATAATTCTTTGAGGCACAACCAACGGCTTGATAACAACTTTTACAAAGCGGTCCGGCGTCGTAAAGTATTGTTCAGCCACTTCGCGGAGAATCTTTGGAGTAACCTTATTCAACCGTTTCTGATAATCAACAAATCCTTTAAGTTTTGGGTCGCCGTTGCAGGTCGCCTCTGTTATGGCCTCACAAAGAACGCGAGGATACCAAAGTAACATTTGTTCAAACGAATCATTAAGATAGGCCTTTTTATCTTCGCAGTCTTCACTGAATATCGCTGATTCGTCCGTCTTGAGTTTCTCACACTCTTCAACGGCCATTTCAACGGCGCGCTCAACATATTTATCGTCTCCCACTGTAGAAAATTGCGCCATGGCCATGCCATGAGTGAAAGTACGAGAAGTCCATGAGTCGGGATGATATATTCCGGCATTAAATCTGGTGTTTTCTTCACGCAAACGCAGTTCAATGCGAGATTCCCAAATTGCCGTCAAAACATCTAACGCTATTGCATGTAGTTTTTTCTCTGGATCTTTTGAAGTGTAGCCAACCGTCGGAAAAGCAATCGCGACATGGGACTGCCTAATCCCCGGCCTGACTAATTCAAAAGATCGAATGCCATCCAAGACCGGAAAATCGTCAGAGTGATCGTAATCAAGAGGAACAGGAGAACGCTTGGGCAGATCACCGAAGTATTCCCGCACCTTCTCCACCGCTTCGTTGTTCTTTGGACCTATTAAAATTACGAACATGCTTTCTGTCGTATAACGATGCCGCACAAATTGGCGAACCTGCTCAAGTGTTATCTTCCGCAAGGCCTTGCGTCCGCAATCAATCCGATACCGAGTCGGATTTGTCCGATACAAATGCCAGTGTACTAAATCATAAACATGGTTTTCCGCCACATCTGTGCCTCTCAAACGATATTCGTTGTGGATGGCGCTCTTTTCAACTTTCAACGCATTGATGTCCAACACTTTTGGACCAAGACCGTACACATCAAGCATTACGCTTCTTACCATGTCCGCGTACATACCAAAGCACTTCCACATATGTCCACGGCGCCTCAAATCGTCGTGTCCATAAAGCACACTGGAACGATCACAGCGTACATTAATTTCCGACCCGTGCGTACCGCCCATATAGCGGTTAAAGATTCTCTCAGCATCTCTTTCAGAATGTTTCACGCCGCGCCGACACGACATGTGCTCTATTAAATGATTCGTCCCACTTAGCCCGACTGGATCATGAATTGAGCCGCTCCCAAATCCTATGGCAGACAAATTAAAGTTGGAATTAGCCATACTGTAAAGATGTATCCCGTTATCAAACTCCGTAACATTGATGCGTCCCCTTACTCGCACATAGCACCTCTTTGTCAGAGAACTAATGCCGCCAAAATACAATAAAGCTCACATTCGGTCAACCTGTGGATAAACGACTTGCGAAGTCGTTTATCCACAGGGTTATGTTATCGAATAGATTATTTTCCCGCCTTCGAAAATGTGGAGGGTATCGGTTTCTTCAGAAACAGTGAAAACGGTAGTATTTTTAAAAACATAAGAAGCGGAAATTGCAGACAAATGACGCAGGTGTACTTTTTCTTTAAATCCTAACTGTTCGGAAAGGTCTTTGAATTCGCCGGGGTTGATCTTGTTCGCAATTTCTTTCGGCTTCAAGCCTTCTATCATAAGGCCGGAGTGAAGTATCTCTCCTTTTCTGTTTACCAAGATGGCGCCGTCAAAGTTCACGGTTGACTCTATGTCATAGTGGATAGCGCCTTTCTTTCCGGCTTCCATCACGTTGATATGATGCTTGGCGTAAATATCCTGTTTACTGTCGGGCATATCGGTGAACTTGTTCCATTTATCCTGCCAGCCGAGAATGACAAAGAGGCCGAATCCGTCACGTCTGTTCATCAGGTTCAGAATGAGGCGGCTTAGCCGAATCTTAAGTTCTAAGGGCAGATTAACTTTTGACTTCGCCAGCCCATTGTTGATGTGTTTAAGCGATCTTTCAACATCAATTTGCGGTTTGGCCTTAATGCTCTTGAGATATTTGGCAAGTAGCCAGGAGCTTGATTGAACCTTACCTCCTTGGCCAACATTGAAGATCATTTCACAGCCAATCTTCTTACAAACCGGCGCTTCAGGAATATTAGTCGCAGTTCTGTCTCCGCCGTTCGCAAATATATCCGGTTTTATTTTGGCTAGTTCTTTGGACACGCTCATGTCTTGTGGATTGGGACCGTGATCAGTAAGGATAACTTCGTCAACTCCTTTTATCGCTTCTATTATCTCCTTCCTCTCGTTCTGATGCATAAAAATCAGGCTTTTCTTTTTTTTCAACCAATTATCGTTGTTCAGTATTACAACGAGTTTGTCACCAAGTTTTTTGGCATCCTGGATCAGTCTAATATGCCCGATATGTATCGGGTCCATCCCTCCAGATACGGCAACTACAATTTGTTTTTTATTTTGTGCCATAAATTAAAGTTTATATGTGTCTTCTTTTCTTCGACCTACCTTCAAAACAAATACTTGATCGTTTCTGATCTGATAGACTACTCTTACATGGCCCTTTTTGACCCGGAAAATATTTTCCATACCTTTAAGTTTTTTGGTATTTAAGTCGTCAAAGCGCTTCATTCGAAGCGCTTTGGTAATTTCTCTAACCCATTTCTTTTCTCCGTCTGTAAACTTTCTAATTGCTTTATCTATCTTATCCATATTACTTTAATCTAACCAATAACTCATCGGCCGGAATACCGCCTTTTCTAAGTTTAGTAAAATCAACAACCGTCTCCCAAAGCCCCTCATCTTCATCGACTGAAGAAATCTTAAAAACTGGTTTTGATTTTTTTACTACAATAAACGATTCGCCCTTTTCAACTCGAGAGACGTATTTCTGCATATTTTCCCTTAATTCTTTGAGGCCCAAAATGTGTTGTGTTTTCATAATATAATAAGTTTATCTTAAGATAAACTTGGTGTCAAATCCGGTCTGTTTATATCCCTACGCTCCGTGGCATTTTTTAAACTTCTTTTTTGATCCGCACCAGCAAGGGTCGTTCCTGCCTACTTTGGGCTCGTTGCCCTTTTGAGGTTCGCGGTGGACGGGTTCATTTATATTTTGTTGGTGGAAATGTGATTCTTTCACAATATCAGGTCGCCTTTCCTCCATTTTCCTTGTCTCTTGTCTCTTGTCACTTGTCACTAAACTGACTTTAAAGATAATATTTGCCACCTGCGACCCGATAGACGACATTAATTGATGGAACATTTTCTGGCCTTCTATTTTGTATTCCACCAGCGGGTCTCTCTGGCCGTAAGCGCGCAAACGAACCGAGTCGCGCAAATATTCCATCGCTTCGATATGGTCCATCCACAGTTCGTCTATTGTCCTCAACAGTACGATTCTTTCCAGTTGTCTCATTTGTTCTTCTCCGATTTCTTTTTCTTTTTCTTCGTATTTTTGATAAACAAATTCCAACACTTCTTTTTTAAATTCTTCCTGAACTTTGGCCTCGTAATTCGTAATTCGTAATTCGTAATTCGTTAATGCTTTAATACTTTCTTCGATCTCTTTTATGTTCCACTCATAGTTTGAACCTTGTGTATGAAAATCAATTAGGCTCTCGACATACTCTTCTATAAAATCCTCTACTTTGTCTTCGGCGCTATCTGTAAATGTCACTTCCCTTCTTAATCTGTAAACCGACTCTCTGTGTTTGTTCATTACATCATCGTATTCGAGCACATACTTTCTTATGTCAAAGTTGTGACCTTCTATTTTTGACTGCGCCTGCTCTATCGCCCGCGATATGAATTTGTTTTCTACGGCGTCATCGTCTCCGACGCCAAGTGTTTCCATAATGTTGTGAAGCCGGTCGCCACCGAAAACCCTGATAACGTCGTCTTGTGTCGAAACAAAGAACTGCGACGAGCCTGGATCGCCCTGCCTTCCAGCGCGACCTCGCAACTGGTCATCTATGCGCCTTGCTTCGTGCCGTTCCGTGCCTATCACATGGAGGCCGCCAAGTCCGCGTACTTTCGCCGCCTCATCAGAATCGGCCGGATTGCCGCCAAGGATTATATCAACGCCCCGGCCGGCCATATTGGTTGCAACGGTAACCGCGCCAAACCGCCCCGCTTGAGCGTGCAGTTCCGCTTCTTTTTCATGCTGTTTGGCGTTTAAAACATTGTGAGGGATACCCTCTCGCAAAAGCATCGCCGACAGCAACTCATTCTTTTCTATTGATGCCGTACCTACCAATACCGGCTGGCCGCTATTGTGTCTTTCTCTTATTTCCTGAATAACCGCCCTGAATTTACCCTCTTCGTTCTTGTATATTTTGTCGGCTCCGTCTTTTCTTATCACTGTTTTGTTTGTCGGAACTTCAACGACGTCAAGGGTATATACCTTGTGAAACTCTTCGGCGGAAGTTCGCGCTGTGCCGGTCATTCCCGCAAGTTTTTTGTATAGACGAAAGTAATTCTGGAATGTGATGGTCGCCAGGGTGCGAGATTCTTTTTGTATTTTCACGCCTTCTTTGGCCTCAACCGCTTGATGCAACCCTTCAGACCAGCGCCGGCCCGGCATCAACCGACCGGTAAATTCATCCACGATTATTATTTCTCCATCCTTTACTACATAATCCCTGTCTCTTTTGAAAAGTACCTGCGCCTTTAACGCCTGCTCGAGATGATGTACGTATTTAACCCCTCCTTCGTTGTATATATTATCCATTCCGAGCGCTTTCTCTACTTTTTCTATTCCTTTTTCGGTAATTGACACCGCTTTAAGTTTTTCGTCCAAATTATAATCCTCGTTCTCAATCAAACGCGGTCCAATGCGAGCGAAAGTTTCATACAATTTGCCAGAGTCCTCGTCGGGAGCTGAAATTATAAGAGGGGTTCTCGCTTCGTCAATTAGAATAGAATCGACTTCGTCAACGATCGCGAAGTGGTGATCTCTTTGAGACATTTGTTCTTTCGTATAGGCCATATTGTCGCGTAAATAATCAAACCCCAACTCATTGTTCGTGCAGTATGTAATATCAGCCGCATAGGCCTCCTTGCGACTAACCGGCCTTAGGAATTCGTGAACAACCTTAAAGGCTCCAAGCGTGTCTCTTTCTTTGTCTAATTCGTCCTGTTTTGGATTTTGGTCATTTGGACTTGGAGATTGTTTAGAAATTAGAAATTTGGAATTAGAAATTCCTTCTCGGCTTTGTTCTTTCTTAAAGTTCGAATCATAAACATAACTACTATCGTGATTAACACATCCTACTGTTAATCCGAGAAGGTCATATATCTGCCCCATCCAGGCAGTATCGCGCCTGACCAAATAATCATTGACTGAAACGATGTGGACGCCTTTTCCGGTAAGAGCATTCAAATAAGCCGGTAGAGTTGCCACAAGCGTCTTGCCCTCGCCAGTTTTCATCTCGGCGATATTGCCCCGATGCAGAACAATGCCGCCCGTCAGCTGAACGTCAAAATGGCGCTGGTTAAGCGTTCGTTTGGCCGCCTCGCGGACGGCCGCGAACGCTTCTGGTAAAATATTATTCAATAACTCATCGGCATTCTCCGATGAGTTATTGAGGCGGTGGCGGAACTCCACTGTTTTTACTCTTAACTCGTCATCCGAAAGTTTCTCAAATTCCGGCTCAAGCGAATTTATCCGGTCTATGACCGGTTGAAGCGACTTAATATGCCTTGCATTAGCATCGCCAAATATTGTACTAAGCAAACTCATAAAATCTGATAAATAATAACAGAAAACAAGCCAATTTAAAAGAGGCCTACCGGCCTCTTTTTTCTTTAAACTTCTTCATCTGCCGCTGAAGTTCATCTTTCACATCAACAATCGCATTGCGCAAGTCCTCGTGCTGGCAAGTCGCCCGTAGCAATTTACCGCCCATCTTTAAGTTGACCTCGGCATAGTACACTCTGCCGGAACGATGATGCTTTGACGGCAAACCGATCTCTGCTCTTGCTTCCATTGGCTCGTCGAAACCTTGGCGAAGACGGCTGGGCCTGCTTCCGATAAATTTCTCGAGCCCGCCAATTTTTTCTTGAACAAAAGTTTCCAACGCTCCGTCCAAAGAAATATTTTTAGTTGAGATGGTTATTTTCATAATTCAATCATAAAATAATTTTTTTTAATTGCAACATTAAAAATTCGCTGAAAATTTTAAATTAAAAATTGTGAATTTTTCATGAGTTATACACAAAAATTTCTGTACAATAATTTTTCGTAAGCGTAAATTTAAATTATGGGTAATGGAAATGGAAAAATAAAATACAAATTTTTATTTGTTTCTCATGAAACGTTAAGCGGCGATTTGGCGTGGAAGATTCAAAACGAAGGACACGAAGTAAGGTGCTGGATAGAAGAAGTGACTGATGAGTACGACGGATTTTTGGAAAAAGTCGAGGGAAATTGGAAAGATCATGTTGATTGGGCAGACGTAGTTATATTTGATGACACCGGCTTCGGCAAAGAGGCCGATGCTCTGCGAAAAGCCGGCAAAGCAGTCGTGGGCGGAAGCGAATATACAGATAAGCTGGAAATGAACCGAGAGTTCGGCCAATCGGAAATGAAACGACTCGGTATGTTAACTCTGCCGTCTTGGGATTTCAGCAACTACGATGATGCAATCAAATTCATTACCGAAAACCCGGGACGCTATGTGTTCAAACCGTCTGGCAAGGTCTCAAGCGATTGGAGCGGCTTCCTTTTGCTCGGGAAAGAAGAGGACGGAAAAGATCTGCTCGAGATACTTGATTCCAACAAAAAAGTTCTTTCAAAAAATATAAAACATTTCCAACTTCAGAAACACGTTTCCGGAGTTGAGGTGGGCGCTTCGGCTTTTTTCAACGGCGAAAAATTCATTACTCCCGTTCTGGTCTGCTTTGAGCACAAGCGGCTCTTTCCGGGTGAACTAGGGCCAATGACAGGAGAAATGGGTTCGTCAATGTTCTGGTCCGAGCCAAATGTTCTCTTCCGAGATACGACCGGAAAAATGGAAGGGGATCTACGAAAAGCAAAATATGTCGGCTACATAGACATTAATTGCATCGTCAACGGACGAGGCGTTTATCCCTTGGAGTTCACCTGCCGATTTGGCTATCCTACGATAAACATTCAACAAGAAGGGATTTTGTCAGAGTGGGGTGAGTTTCTCCGTGCCATTGCGAATAATGAAGATTTTTATCTCCGCGCAAAAAGAGGTTTCCAAATAGGTGTTGTAATAGTTACGCCCCCATTCCCATACGACGATCCATGGGAAACAGAAATGCATAAAGATATTTCTATATTATTCCGCAAACCTTATATGGAAGGGGTGCACATAAGCGACATAAAGATCGTAGACAATGTGTGGCGCACAGCCGGCCATTCTGGTTATCATTTGATAATAACCGGCTCAGGCGCGACAATGGAAGAAGCCCGCCGGCAAGCCTATGGGCGCATAGAGAACATAATGCTGGTCAATATGATATACCGCACCGACATAGGCGCTACGTGGTATGAGGACTCGGACCGTCTCCGTTCCTGGGGATACTTGGACCAAGTCAGCTGGCCTTTAAGCTCACAAACTTCGGATACTCTTAAATAAGTATTCTCTCTGTACGGTTAGCCACACAATCCGCGCTTGCTACAGCCATAGAAAATCCGAAGTATTTGGCGAATATCTTGTCCAGAATGTTCCTAAGCTTAAGTCCTTCATTCAAAGACACTCTATTTCCAAACGTCTGCGGTTCGGTAAGTAAGTAGGCATTCGTTTCGTCCTCGATAACATTTTCCCCGTAACCCATCTCGCGGAGAGCAACTTTGACTACGCCGGGTTTGTGCGCGTTCAGACAATTTATCACATCCCTTCTGTAATCACCGTTCGTAAAAAAAGCGCCGTGTACAAACTCGTGTTTAATGGTATCGGCGCATTCTTTGTCTTGTGACGTAGCGCCGATAATGTAAAAATTACCCCCGACGTTCTTGAAAAAATTAAGAAGGTTATTTTCTCTATCAGTTAAGGGGTCAAACCCGCCGTTTCTGAACGGCTCGAGCACCCACGACGGGATATTAAATCCGGCCCAATCCTGACAGTAGGTAAAGGCCCCTAATTCGGAAGCATACCAGGCCGCAAATTCATCCGCCGAAAAGGCCCTGCCCCTGAAAACCGGGGATTCGTAATACTCCTGGAACCGCATAAAGGTGGCAGCCAGGTCTTGACGGGTTTTGGATTCTATTAGATAGATGGGGTACCCCATAGCGTCCCCATCTTGGCAGAATTATCATCGGATGCAAGTTGACAAAAATTACAAAAATTTTCTTATTTTTCGAACAAAAAAAATGAGCGCAGCGCGCTCAATCATTGTATTTGTAGTAATCGATCGTAATCTCTTCCCCTTTTCTTATATCTCTTGCGGCATAAAAGTTATACACTCCTTTTTCAACCCTACAAACCATATTTGGCTTTTTAGAATGATTCAGATACCAGCTGACGTCAAGTTGATTAAAATTTGCCGGACAACCATACTTATTGCCTTTTCTCACGCAAAAATCTCCATAAAGTTTCTTTAACTCCCGCGGCAGTCCGCGAAGAGAACGCCTGCTGACCCAAATCATTTTGCCGCCGGATTGCTTAAAGGGGTCTGTACCGGCTGGTATGTCGCAGATAGCAAAGCATCCCACCCCGTGGATCTTGGACGGCCTTAATCTTACATAGACATCTTGATGAGGAGATAGCGGCTTCCTTTTCTGGTTAGCCATTGTTCACAGCCATTGGGAAAGAACAGTGATTACTTTATCAAAAAACTAGGAACTGTCAACTACTCAAATTTTAGCGTACGCTAAAATTTGAGTAGTTGAGTTAAGTTTGGTTTGTTAGCCAAAAAGTATAAGTTTTATATGTGTCGAATTTTAAAAAGAATTGGGTTTTGAACCGCAACGCTTGCGGGTCGCTTCCTTCAAGGTCGCAAGTTTTATACCCGGCGTTTTTTATCCAAACCAAGTCCTCCATCAACAAAGCAAGGCCTAGGTCCTTGATCGAAAAATCGTGCAGACCGATAGCCGCTGACCACTGGCTTGTGTTATTCGGCGTTTCCCAGCCGGCGTTAAAACCGACCGCTTTGCCGTCAACGAACATAGCTCTTGCGCTTTTAGTTCCCCTGAAACTGCCGTCTATCATATTATGATAGCGACCGGGATATAGTTCCTCGATACCAGCTTTTTTCCTATCATCCAGCCACCTGTCGACTATCCCGTGCAGACCTTTTCTATCAACCGAGGTCGCGTCTTTTATCTCAATCCCGTGTTCTCTGTTGAATTTACTTAATGCATTGCGAATATCTTTGAAATGCCCTCCCGGAAGCTCGGGGTCGAATAAGTTCATATCCACTACCGGCCAGACAATATCGTAATCGAACTTGTAATTATCAGTGTATAAATTCCGGATAATATCGTGAGCTTCATCCCGAAGGTCCAAAAATCTGATGCGTCTATCCGGATCAAAAAGTGTTTTCAAAAATTCGCCGATAACTTCCTGATATTTGTTTATGGGAGCGATCGGGTCGCTTACCGCAACCAACCCATTCTTGTTTTTGTAGTACCAAACGGCATATCCGTCGTCCCAAATCGCCGTTTTAGGTTCGCCCTCATCTGAACAATACATCAGCCAATCAAAGTTATGATCCGGCGTGTGGCCGTGTTTTTTCATAATTGACTCTATCAACTCGCGTTCTTCGACAGGATTTTCTACTATTCTCATTTTATCTTGTTATATCGGCTCCTATTTTGTAGGTATTGAGTTCCAGATCATTAATAATAAATATCGCTCCCCAGTCTCGGCCGGAAGCGTCCCATTGCTGGGGCGTGATATTAAGCCAATGCTTCGTGCCGTCGGGCCAGACGGCGTAGACCGGTTCTCCATCCGTGTATCTCACATAGTTGGAGGTTGTGTAAGAGTGGAATGTTGCCTCATCAACTTCTATCACCTTAGCGACGTCCAGATGGCCGTAGAGAGCGATTATTTCCGGCCTTAAGTATCTCTTATATTTCCCTTCAATGACATATGTTTCATTCTCTGTCGCTTTTTTGATAAGCGCTCCGTCTTTCAACGCCGAACCAAAATCAACACCGAGCATCTTTTCTTCGAATTTCATAGTTAAAGTTAAAAACGATGGGATTTCCTCTTTTCCAAAATCAGATATTTTTTTGTCGTTGATCGGGAAAATAAAGAAATACTGAAGGCCCCCCGGATCGTTCACATAAAAATCTTTATCCAGAACACTGAATCTTCCCAAATTGTCGGCATAAGCAAATCTGGAATTAAAGGCAGGAGACAGTTTAATGGCTTTATTGCCGGCCAGGGCGCCGCTAACTAAAAATTTATGGCCGTATACCTGCCACGGCTTGAGCGAGTAATCAAAGACAGACGACTCCGAACCCGAGAGTATCGTCAGACGCTGGGGAGATGCTTTGAAGTTTTTAAGGCCCGGCTTGGAATAACTAAACTCCTGGTTAATTGAGTTGTCGTTAATATAATTTGCCGCCAGCCATCCGCCAAAAATATCAATAAACCCGTCGCTGCTACCGCGGCTGGCTAGCGCGCTATTTATTGATAAGATGCCAGCCAAGTCGGTTTGAAGCGTTTCTCTTAGAAAACCGGCGCCGTAAATATCAGATATGTATTCGGCAAATAAAGCTACCAGAGAATAATCCAAGGGGATATTGGGCCACTCAGTTAAACTATCGGAGGGATTGTTGAAAAACGTTTCGGCTCTTCTTTCAAGGTTTGAGTTATAAAAAACATCATTATAACCGGCCAGCGTGATGGAATATTCCGATCGCAGTTCGTTGAACCACACATCTTCAGTCGCATTTCTTAATAGTTCCTTCTGATTGAAAGATATAAGATGCTGGAACTCGTGAGCCAAAAAAATCTTGGTATACCGGCTGGACACCGATTCAACACTAATAACCCCCATTTCTCTTTCGTTGGAGTCGGGAGCCGATGTTTTTGAGTAGCCATTTGAGGTGCTGAAATATCCGCCATTTCCAGATTTTAACTGTTCCAGCAATACAGTCATGCGATTGTCGCCATCTACTCCCGGCCTTGGTTCCTGTCCCCAAAAGACGGTTTGAGTCGGGTATATAGTAGCGTCAAACTCCGAAGATAGTTCGCCAATACTCGACATCAGGTTTTGCCTGCCCGGCAAACCGAGTGTATCCCAGTGCTCGTCGTCAACATAAAAATAAGCGTTCACGCCTATGTGGCGCAGGGTTGCCGTCATTGAACTTCTACCAAACTTGTCAAAAGCCTCGTTTACATTAAATCTGACATTCTGACCTTGAACATCGGCAAAAGCGTTGGAATAGACAAAAAACGGCACAAGAAGCACCGCAAACAATATCGCCAAAAATCTTACTTTGACTCTATGCGTCACCTAGATTATTATAGCAAAATTTTGTAATTGAGTAATTCTGCTCGCCTCTGGCTCGCGTAATTACGTAATTACCCAATTACTTAATTACAATTTGTTTCTTAATCCAATCTTTTAGAGATACGCGCGGTTGCCAGTTCAAAAGTCTTTTTGCTTTAGAAATGTCGGCCAATGTATCTCGCGGCTCAAGTCGGGCTGAAATAAATTTTATGGGTCCTCCTATTAACCGTGCGACACGCAAAATCGACTGATTATTGCCGGCGCCGATATTGACAACTTCGCCCTTGCCCACCTTCCTCGAGCGCATGGCCAAAATATTGGCACGAACAACGTCCTTTACATTCGTAAAATCCCGAGTATGTTTTCCGTCTCCGGTAATCGTCATCGGTTGGCCCGATAACTTTTGTTTAATAAATTTAGCAATTACCAGCGCATAAGCGCCCTCGTGACTCTGCCTATGGCCATACACATTAAAATATCTCAAACACACGGTTGGCAACCCATACACTTCGCTCCATATTTTACAATATAATTCTCCGATATACTTTTGAAGCCCATAGGGGCTTTTTGGATTTGCTAAAAAATCTTCCCGCAAAGGCATTATTTTCTGATCGCCGTACGCCGAACTGGAAGCCGAATATATAACCTTTTTAACTCCCGCCTCATAAGAGGCCTTGAGAACGTTCAACGTTCCTGTGACATTTGTTTCGTTGGTCTCCAGTGGATGCTCTATGGAATACTGGACACGAGGCAAAGCGGCAAGATGAAATACATAGTCAACGTTTTTAAACAAAGACGCGATGGACTTGTAGTTACAAATATCTTTTTTAAAAAAATGGCATTTGGGATTTATGTTCTCCTTTTTTCCGCCTGAAAGATTGTCTATAACAGACACCTTATGTCCTTGTCGAACCAGTTCGTCAACAAGGTTCGAACCGATAAATCCCGCGCCGCCGGTAACAAGCAATCTCATAGTATTCAAAGTAGCATCTTTTTATTTTTTTACAATTTCCCTCTTCTCGCAGAATTTAAATCTCATCAACTGAAGTAAAAAATGGAGCTAAAAAGAGGACAACCTTAAGACCGCCATAAAACTAACAATTGTTAGTTTTATGGCGGTCTTGCCTATGAAAATTAAATAGACCGCGCTACTGGCGGCCCATATTCTTTTTCTTTTTCAAAATAATTTCCTTATCGTGCTTAGAAACATCTTCTACGGTTAAATTCTGTAATTCAAGAAGTCCAATATTATAGTCCCAGATTGATTCAAGAAACGAGATCGTACGGTTTAACCTCTTATTTATCGAAAACTGTAGGGGTTTGATCTTGCTCTTACAAAACTCGGTAAACCCTCTTAGGTCTTTCGGAAAACAGTAGCCCCCGAATCCCCGGTATGAACCATGGTTGACATCCAGCCACGTCGGGCCTATTCTGGGATCAGCGCCAAGAGCATCTCTGACATTTTCATAATTCAATTCCAGTCCTTCATAAGTTCTGATACCGTCGCACACATCAAAGATCATATTTCCAAAACTGACCTTAATTGCGCCGAATATATTCGAAGCGTATTTGATTATTTCCGCTTCCGTCGCGGTATGGCCTCTGACTTGATAAGTGGAAGCCAGCCACGGACTTTGGTAATACGAAATCGGCAAAAGGTTCAAAATAGTCAAAGCAACATCTTTGCTCTGTTCGGTATAGCCGACTAGCTGACGAACCGGCTTTAAAAAATCCTCCCACGCCTGCGATTCGGTGAGAAATTCAGGATTAAACAAAAATTTATGCTGGGGATGCTTTTTCTGAAGACCCTCGGTCGTTCCCGGCGGCACAGTTGACTTGATAACAATTATTTTTTCTCCTTTCACGCCGGCAACTACGCTTTCAACAATAGAGGTGTTGCAACTGCCATCGGGATTTGGCGGAGTTGGAACAGAAATAAAAACAACGTCGGCTAAATTGTAATCATCAAAATAGCCCTTGGTCGGATCAGCATCGTAACAGAACAAATTAACTCCGCGCTTGAATCCTTTTTTCTCTGCAAACCATCTCTTGATTGGCTCTCCGACCATTCCCAAACCGATTATTCCAATTTTCAAGTTTCTGGCCGTTTCTGCCATTGAAATTCTCCTACGAATTTAAATTATGATATCAGAATGCCGTCAGACTAGCAAATTGTCCTTATTTAATGTAAAATGGACAATAAATGAAGAAATTCCTGCTATTTATATCGGATATTGCCGTGCTTTTTGGCTCTCTTTTGCTGACTCTTTACTTAAGATACGGGCAAACATTTTCCGAAAAACTTGATTTTCACCTTGTCCCCTTCTCTTTAATATTCGCTGTTTGGCTTATCATTTTTTATATCGCCAACCTGTACGAGCCGGCAACGCTAAGAAACAGCATCTACTTCTATTCTTCACTGCTCCAATCAATCGTTTTTGCATCCGCGATATCTGTAATTTTCTTTTACCTTGTCCCGTTATTTAACATAGCTCCGAAAACAAATCTCGCTATTTTTATCGCTATTTTCACAGGCTTGGAATTTGGCGCCAGATTCGGCTTTAACAGGATATTTGAAAAAGGGTTCAAGAAATTGGTGCTAATTGTTGGTTTAAACAAACAATCATTCGAGTTGGCCCAATTTATCAAAAACAATCCACAATTTGGATACGAACTAAAATATGTAGTAGATTTAACCTTGGAAAAACCCGAGGACGAGGAGGAATTCAAAAAATTTGGGATTATTCAGGGTTTGAATAACTTAGAAACACAGATAAAAAACGAAAAAATAGACACGATCATCATAAGCCCCGAGGCGTATCAAAATTCAGAAACGATAAACATCTTCTACAAATCCCTGGAACAGAAGATATCTTTCTTTAACCTTGCTTCATTCTACGAACGGCTGACCGGCAAAGTGCCGCTGGGCGCGATCAACCAGATCTGGTTCCTGGAAAATCTGTCAGAGGGCAAAAAAAGAGGGTACGAATTAACAAAAAGGATGTTTGATAGCGTCTTTGCGATCATCATCGGAATTATTTCTCTCATCTTATATCCACTCATAGCATTGGCGATCAAAACAAGCTCCCCCGGACCGATATTTTATAAACAAAAACGATTTGGCCAATCGAGTAAAGCTTTTAAGATCATAAAATTCAGAACAATGAGAAAGGACGCGGAAAAAGACACCGGTGCCGTCTGGACCACTGAAAATGATCCGCGAATCACAAAGGTCGGCAACTTTTTGAGAAAGACCCGCTTGGACGAACTTCCGCAGGTCTGGAATATTCTAAAAGGCGAGATGTCTTTCGTCGGCCCCAGAGCAGAAAGGCCGGAATTTCACGATACGCTCCAAAAAGAGGTGCTATTTTATGAAGAAAGGTACTTGATAAAACCAGGTCTTACCGGCTGGGCACAAATAAATTTTCACTATGGCTCGTCAGTTAAGGATGCGGCGGAAAAATTAAAATACGATCTTTATTACATAAAGAATCGTTCGCTCCTCTTGGACTTGGGCATAGTTCTCAAGACCATCCGCATCGCTCTCAAACAAGACGGCCGATAGACGCCTTATCAACAGAAAAATGTTTTTAAAAAAATAATTTTAACTATATACTAGGACTGTGCTGCCTACAAAAATATTTTTCACAAAAGGGGTCGGCGTTCACAAGGAGCATCTCACCTCTTTTGAGGCGGCCTTGCGAAACGCAGGCGTCGCGCCGTATAATTTGGTGTCCGTGTCAAGCATTTATCCGCCGGGGGTCAAAAGAGTAAGCCGAGAAGATGGGCTTAAGTTGCTACCGCCAGGTTCTATTGTTCACGCCGTTATGGCTCGCAATGCGACAAATGAGCCGAACCGTTTGGTATCGGCCTCCATCGGCGTAGCAATACCCAACGACCCCAAACAATATGGTTATCTCTCAGAGCATCACCCTTTCGGCGAAACAGATGAAAAAGCCGGCGAATATGCTGAGGATTTAGCCGCAACGATGCTAGCTACAACTTTGGGAATTGAATTCGACCCGGACAAGTCCTGGGACGAAAGAGAGCAGATATACAAGGCCTCCGGCCAGATAATCAGGACATCCAACATTACCCAATCCGCGCTCGGCAATAAAGACGGCCTTTGGACAACCGTCATCGCCGCGGCAATACTTATCGAATAAATTTAGTAATTAGGTAATTGATAGCAATTACGTAATTACCGAATTACTTAATTACCAAACTTCAATCTCCACGGCAGCCAAATTGCTTCCCAGATTATTTTAGATGACATTTTAGATTGTCCTTCTCTTCTCTCCGCAAATATTATCGGATGTTCGGTTATCTTATAACCAGCCTCATGCAATTTATACTTAAGTTCTATCAAAAAAGCGTATCCATCGGATTGTATGGAATTTAAGTCGACGTTTTTAAGCGTATCTTTCTTTAAACACATAAAACCCGTAGTCAAGTCGCTAACAGGAATGCCAAGAATAGTTCTGGCATAAAAATTGGCAAACTGACTTAGTGTCCTGCGCTTAAAATTCCAGTTGGATATCCCCCCGCCTTTTACATACCGGGAGCCGACAACAACATCATAATCAGAAAGTTTATCCAGCATATCAGGAACAACTCCAGGGTCATGAGAAAGATCAGCGTCCATAATCACCACATATTCATATCTGCCATCACTTAAAATTTTCTTGAACCCGTCCAGATAAGATCTGCCAAAACCTTTATCGGCGGTTCTTTTATAAATATCCAGGTCGGAAAAGCTATTTTTCAGATTTAAAACTGCATCAGCCGTCCCGTCGGGAGAATTATCATCAACTACAAGCACGGACACCTGAGGCATTTTATCAAAAATAGTGCGCACCAAAGCAACGATATTTTCTTTCTCGTTATAGGTTGGAATCAAAATTATACTTTTTGAATAATCCCTCATTTTTTAAGTTTTTTAACTAAATATGCGAAAGAAACGACATGGCTGACCGAAAACCAGATCGTAACCATTATCACAGAGCCCCACAAGCCATAATTTTTGATAAGCCACAATCCTACAGGAATTCCTGCGACCAGAATAACAGAGTTTATCAATATCGAAACTTTAACTTTATCTATCGCGCGCCACATCGGTCCAAGCCCGACTCCAATGCCAAATAACGACCCATACGCAACAAGGCCGAAAATGTATTTGATACTTGGAACATAACTCTCGCCGTAGAGAATCTTAAACACAAACGGCGAGACAATCGCCGCACCGATAGTCAGCAAAACCGACAGACCCAAAGAATAAAGAGAGACCTTCTTGAAATTTCTATACAACTGTCCCTCGTCCTGGACCTGAATTTTAGGAAATTCAACATTTAGCAGAACTGAAATGGGTCCAAGCAAACTCAACACGAGATTGGTATAACCAAAAGCAAGTTTAAAAAACGAAACTTCTGAAACCGTAACATAAACGCCCGTAAGAATGACCGGCAAAGCCATAAATATATTGCCCATATTCCTGTCCAGCGCTACCCAGAAAGTAAATCCGAAGTATTTTTTAACGTCAGCCCTGGCGACAGAGCTTAAAAGGTGGAGTAATTTTGGAAAAAGCGGTTCCTTTTTTGAAATATTTGCAAACAACAGAGCAGATACGACAAAAATAATCATTGCCCCAGCCAACTGGCCGCTGACAGCGCCTAGTACCCCAAATCCAACCAAAACAAAGATCAAGGATAATACATATCTCAACGACTGGTCAGATAAGATAAGCAGGCCCAGTGATCTTGTCCTTCCGATAACCTGAAAAGATGAATATGTAAGGGTAAAAAACAGCGACGAAAAGAGCGTTGCAATAACGACGACGGCGGCATAAACGCCTATAACAGAGTTGCCATATAATTTATCCGCGATATTCGGCAAAAAAATGGAAATTAAGATCACGCCCAAAGCGGCCAAAAAAGTTATCTTTAGCATAAAGCCCAGAATATTCTCTATCTCAATATTGTCTTTTCTGACGTAAGCCCTTCCCAATAAACTTGATACGGCTTCCTGAATTCCCATTCCTAACACCAAACTGGTCATGCCGGCCATGCCTATCGCCAAGGAATACGTGCCAAAATTCTCCGGCTGAACTAACCGGGCGATAACTATTCCTATAACGGCTTGAATTATGGTTCCGCCGAAACTCCCCGCCTGAAGAGCGGCCACATTTCTGATGAACCAGTGCTGTTTCAAATCCAAAATTTTATTTTGAAACATCTTCAATTAAATTTGCCTGTGGATAAACGACTTCGCAAGTCGTTTATCCACAGCTGGAATTTTTTCCATTCGGATAACAAAAATAAGACAATTGCGGCCCAAAACGGTAAAAGATAAATGTAGATGTTGGGCCAAAATGAGTTACCAAAATAATTCCATATCGGCAAAAATACAAAAAACGAGTCGAGAAGAACCAACCACATCAGCCAACGGTATTTCAATAAATAACTGACCGAAGCCAAGGCAAATAAAGTCGTCATCGGCAGAAGGTATTTTGAAAATGAAAACGTTAAACTTCCGACAAGCAGAAAATTCAAAACTATCGCTAAAACAATTTCTTTTCGCATGAGGTTAAACCTCATGTTGAGGTTTAACCTCAATGGGACCAGTAAGGCTAGAGCGCCAAGTATTATGACAAACGGTGAAATCATTATCTTACGGAAATGCAAAAGCAAATTAGCGCCAACCCTCAAAAACCCTTTAACCCCGGCAGTAAAGCTTTCCGTCAGCGGAGGCGGATTACCTGCGTCAAAATTACCCTGATAAGAGTTAATAGCCGCATTGTTTATTAAATGTCCGGTCTGATAATAACTAGCGCCCAAATAAGCCCCACCGATAGTCAAAGCAACAAACAGCCAAACAACCCTCATGTTGAGGTTTAACCTCAACATGAGGTTAAACCTCAACAACCTCTTCGGCAGAAAATCTTTGATAAATAGTGGGAATAAAGTCAGCGCAAATGGCTTAACTATTCCTCCAACCGCCCAAGCAACCGGTGCCCAGATCTTTTTCTGAATACTTGCGTAAATTATTAACAATATAAAAAATAAAAGCGCTGCCTCCTGAAATCCGCGCATCATCGTCGTATAAGGATAAGGTGTCAGCAAAAATAAAATTAAAAAATAGAACCCCGCCTTCGCTGAAACTTCGGCGGGCAAGCCCGCCCTGCTATAGAAATCTCTGCCCACAAGATATGCCAATGGAGCGGAAAGCAGAGAAAATATCATTGAAGCGATAATTATGGAAATATCGGACCCGGCTTGCCATGAGGGAATCGAACTGGTCAGCCAAAATATCGGCACGGCAAAAAAAGACAACCCTTGAAATCCATAAAACGACTTGAAATCCAGTTTCCCATGAGCCAGCGACTCGGCAAACCCCTCATAATGAAACCCGTCATCGTTCATTATCGGTGTTGCTATGATAAAATAAACTGCCATACAGATAATGACAAAAATTATAACCTTGCTTTCAATGCTCAACATTAAAATAGAGTATATATAAGAGGTCCGAATACGGACGTCTCGGCGAAAATAATAAGAAAACTTAGCATAATTAAAAAAACAATAACCGGTACGATCCACCATTTTTTTCTAATTTTTACGTATGCCCAAATTTCTTTAAATAATTCCATTTTTATTTAGAGGTCCTAATACTGAGTAATTAACTTGTTTAAGTAATCCGCCAATTTTTCTGCGACTATGCGATGGAAGTTTTCGTTTGGATGGCCGTCTATCGGAAAATAAAGCGGTTCTTCTGAATTCATCTTATGCCGATTTTTCAAATCAGGCAATAAATCAATATAATTAATGCGATGTAATTCAAAATATTTCTTAAGGGTTTTGTTTATTTTTTCCGGATAAAAACCCTCACTTTCGTCAAGGTAAACCTGCGCGGCTGAAGGCAAAATTAAAACCAAGTGCTCCTTCTCTTCTTTTTCGGCTAATTTTTTAAATTCCAGTAACAATTTTTGCGTTGTATCGATCATTTTTTTCTCATAGTCCGAATAAGCTTTTTGAGAAAGGGGGGCGGTGTTAATATTATCATCTGTTGTTAAGCTTTTTTCTTTTTTAAAAAAACGAGGCAGTTTGTTTTTGGATTTCTGCCTTAAAAAGAACCTCCACGCAACAGAATGATTTCTTAAAAATAATTTTATATTATTTTTGAACTCTCGCCATTCAGTAAATTGGCCTTCCGTGTTGATATTTTCTGTCATATTATCAGAAAAATCATTCCCCATAAAAAAAGCCAAGATAAGCATGTCCGGATTAAATTTAAGCCCCTTATTTTCAAGAACATAGCTCTCCTTTTTGGTTCCCACTCCGGCTATCCCCATATTCAGAATCTCAACTTTCTTGCTGGGGTCTGAATTATTGACATTTCTTTCCGTCAATGCCGCGAAGGTATCAGACTCCTTGATCTGAAAGGCTTCCGTTAACGAGTCCCCCGCAATTACGACTCTATATACCTCCGAATCCTTGGCATAACTATAATCTGGACCGATAAATCCGTCCTTATTAATTCTTCGTTTGACCTTAAATTCTCTGCTAATGGAATATCCTTCTTTATTGGGCGCATGAACCCATCCCAAAACAGGGTCCTGTTTTATAAAATTATCGCTCTGGATCTTTAATACCCTCAGTCCCAATTCCAAACAAAGAAAAAGCAACAGAAAGGTGAAAAGAGAAATAATCAGCCCCCCCAAAAGCGCTCTGATTTTTTCTTTAATCGGCGTCATGAGAAATATTTGGCTTAATAAAAGGATATTTAACGGCAATCTTTTTTTTATCCAATATGAAATTCTCCAGAACCAGATAGTCCATATCAGTTTTAATGAAGGTGTTAAAAGCGTCCTCGGGACTGCAAACTATCGGTTCTCCTCTGATGTTAAAAGACGTATTAATAAGAATCGGGCATCCTGTAATACTTTTGAACTCCTTGATTAAATTATAGTATTCAGGGCTTAACTCGTGATTAACTGTCTGAATTCTGGCCGTTTTGTCTACGTGCGTAACCGCCGGAATCTGATCACTTTTTACATCAGCTATGAATAACATATAGGAACTGTCGTTCAAATCGAAGTAGGAGGAACTATCTTCTCTTAAAACGCTCGGCGCAAAAGGCCGAAAACTTTCCCTGAATTTTATTTTTAAATTCACCCTCTGCCAATTTTCTTTATTCCTCGGATCAGCCAAGATAGACCGATTGCCTAACGCTCTTGGTCCCCATTCCATCCGGCCGTTAAACCAGCCAACCACATTTTGATTAGCAATTAACTTTGCCGTTCTTTTGATAATATCTTCATCGCTCAAGAGCTCGTACTCAACTGCTTTGGTTTTAAGAAAGTTCCCGATCTCATCATTACTATAACTCGGCCCCCAAAAGACATGGGTCATTTCAAAATCTCTTTTGTTTCCAAGTACTTGGTTCCAAACATATAAAGCCGCACCCAAAGCGCCGCCGGCATCACCGGCAGCGGGTTGGATATATATGTTTTTAAAGCCACATCTCTTTAAAATTTCGGAATTAGCTACGCAGTTTAACGCTACGCCTCCCGAAAGACAGAGATTTTCGAGTTTAGTTTCCATTTTTGCAAAATTCGCCAATCTAACCATAATCTCATTCGTGACGACCTGAAGACTAACGGCCAGATCTTTATGAAAATTTTCCAGCGGCTCGGTGGGATTTCTTTTTTTTACTTTAAATAAATTCTCCAGCTTTTTTACGTTTCCTATCGAGTAAAAACTTTTAAAAAAGCGGCGATCTAATCTAAAGCTGCCGTCATCATAAATCTTGATTATTTTTTTTAGCGCTTCCGCATAACGAGGTTTGCCGTAGGGAGCCAAACCCATGACTTTGTACTCACCGCTATTAGGCTTAAATCCTAAATAGTATGTAAATAAGCTGTAAAAAAGGCCAAGCGAATCGGGATAGTCGATCTGCTTAAGAAGCTGGATATTGTTATCTCGTCCCCGCCCAAGAGAGGTGGTCGCCCATTCACCGACACCGTCAACCGTTAAAATCGCCGACTCCCTGAAGGGGGAAACAAAAAAGGCGCTGGCGGCATGAGACATATGATGCTCTGAAAAATAGATCGGCCCCTTATAATTTAACTCTTTTTTAATTTTATTTTTCACCCATAATTTATCTTTCAGCCATATTGGCATAGCCCGGATAAACATTTTATAATCCTGTGGCCAGGATTTAATAAAGCTCTCAACAATCCTTTCGAATTTCAACAAGGGCTTATCGTAAAATCCAATATAGGAAATATCATTAATAGTTATACCCTCGTAAGACAAGCAGAATTTGATTGCATTAGACGGAAATGACTCGTCGTGTTTTTTGCGAGTAAACCTTTCCTCTTGAGCGGCGGCAACTAACTGGCCATTTTTTATCAAAACGGCGGCAGAATCATGGTAAAAACAGGAAATCCCCAAAACGTATTTGCCGTTATTCGTCATGTGTTTAGATAATTTTAGAACTTACACGCAAGTTCTGAGCTTATTAAGCCCATTTAATCCGACCAGAATAAATAGTGGCTCTACTATAATACGAAATCCGGCCGAAGCCATAATGCCGGAAAAAAAGGAAAAATAAACCAACAATAAGAAGAATAGGGCCAATATTGACCTCGTCGCCATATTTTCTTTGAAAAAATATGAGACAGACAAAATTAAGCCGACAAGCAAAACCGCAAGAAATAATCTTTCAACCGCGACTAAATACGGAAAAACATTTTTTTCTTTAAGAGTTGCAATCTTGTAGACGTTTACATCAGAACGACTATTGCGGCCAAAATCATTATACCAATACCTGATCCCGTCCCGCAAAAAAAACTTAGTCATATTTTTAACTCTGGAAACAAGAAAGTAGGCCGGAAAGGCGGAAAAATAATAGCGAGAGCGAGACATAAGAAGCTCCCCTGACGCAAATTTCATATAATCCTGGAAGTCAGAGACCTGCGAGCCTGTGGATAAACGACTTGCGAAGTCGTTTATCCACAGGCGATCTATCTCTGTCCTAAGTATGCTACCGGCTTCTTGATATGAAATATCGTTGGCAAGGGCATAAGCATCAGGAACATCGTAAAAATACAGCTGATAAGGAGTTATTGACGAAAGCTTGAAATATCCGAACAAATTATAATTTCTGATTAACCAGGGAGTTAAAACGGCGGCAAATATTGCGCACATCATAAAACCTATTTTTAAAAACTGCTTTGGGTTCAGATTTATTTGCTTAAAATAAGCAGAATAAGCTAAGGACAAGATAAAGACCGGGAGAATATATTGGGCTATGGGTCGGGTGAGAGCTAGCACCGGCAGCAAAATTGAAGTTAGCAGAAAATACTTATTCCTCTGGTTTTTCAAAAATTGGATCCAGCTCCAAATTGATAAAATTAACAAAGATAAAAAAGGTGTCTGCGTAAGAAATTTAACTGAAACATTAAGAGAAAAAGGGGTAAATAAAAAAATGCCGGCGCTCCAAAACGCTATCTTGCGGCTAAAATATTCTCTTCCGATTAAATATAAAAGATAGGCCGATAAAACGATCAAAACTGATTGAATGACTAATGCGGCCTTATAAGAACCCAACAAAAATCTGGATAGGAATAAAAATCCTGGATAGACAGGGGTACGAAAAGAATTGGGATAAAACGGCGCAGATTTGTCCCATGTGAACCCGTGGCCAAGTCGAATATTTTCCGCCAATGCCAGGTATTCCGCTGAATCCCCATCATGGAAAAGTCTATGTTCACCATCAAAAAACATTATCAGGCCGAGACGAACCAAAAACCCTAAAAGCAAAATTATGAACAGCGCCTTTTTTTCAGAAAGAATATTCATGAGAATTGGGGTCGGATTTTTCTTTTATTTTCCAGTTAGTATTGCGGGTCTTTTTCTGTTTGATAAACAGCGAGAACAACTTAAATACAGGAATGATCGTAAAATAAAAGAGGGTCAATATAACCTTCGTGTTTATTCTGCCAACAAAATTGGCAAATTTTTTATATGAATTAAATGTTTTAGTCCACATCAAAATCTAAACATAAAGACAGATGATCAGAAACCGTTTCAGGAAGAACCTGAAAGTTATTTACTTTAATATCTTTAGAAGCAAGGACATAATCGGCAAATCTGTTTTCATGCTTGAAAAATTCGCTACGGGTTGAATAGATGTCAAATTTCTTAATTAAATTAACCATCCCTTTCTCTAAAATTTTAAGACTCTCCGTGTCAGGCCACAAATTAAAATCCCCGCATAATATTTTAGGGCAATTATGTTTATCCAAAAATGCTTTTGCTCTTCGTGATTGTTCTATTCTTTCGGGAATATCACTCTTATGCGATCTCGTCGCAAAATCAAACAGGCCATGCATGTTGGCAATCAAGAATTCTTTGCCTCCAAAACCACATTTAATATATTGTAAATTCCTCCATAATGACGCCGGGTCATCATTAGATAAGCCGATATTCGGAGGGTTATAGATGAAAATTTCACCATTGTCTTTAGTTTCTATATTTTTTTTCACAAAGATTGCCAGTCCTTCTTTATTATAATTGCCTGGCGCTACATAGTCCTCAAAATATCCGTTGAAATCAGGGAGAATATTTTTTATATTTGAAAAGGTGGCTATTTTTTCAGAATTTGCATTTCGTACGCCTCCTTCATTCTTAAACATTTCCTGAAAACAAAAAATATCCGTTCCCAATCTGTACTTTTCAAGAAAATCAACCAATGGCTGATATATCTCCCCTCCCCATATATTTAAACTTATAAGTTTCATAATTCTTAAATTAAAACACAGAATCTTGCTAAAAGCCAGAAAATTAACTATGTTATTGAAGTTATGGTAAAACAAAAAACAGCGCTCGTTTTTGGCGCTACCGGACAAGACGGTTCATATCTTAGCGAACTCCTTTTGAAAAAAGGATACATTGTACACGGCGTCGTAAGGCGGGCTTCGACTTTTAATACAGTGAGAATAAATCACATATATCAGGACCCCCACAACAGAAGCAGGAAACTTTTCCTGCACCATGGGGATTTGGCCGACGCCGGCACAATAAGAAAAATAATTTACAAAGTTAAGCCGGATGAGATTTATAATTTAGCCGCTCAAAGCCATGTGAAAGTATCCTTTGAAATTCCGGAATACACAATGGACATTACCGGCAACGGCGCATTGAGAATTCTTGAAGCAATAAGGGACTTCCAAAACGAAACAAATAAAAAAGTGAAATTTTACCAAGCATCGTCCTCGGAAATGTTCGGCGCGGCTCCCCCGCCCCAAAATGAAAACACGCCATTCGTACCCCAAAGTCCTTATGGCGCAGCCAAGGTATTCGCCTGCAATATGACAAAACTATACCGGGAGGCATACGGCATATTTGCCGTTAACGGAATATTGTTCAACCACGAGAGTGAGCGTCGCGGTGAAACATTCGTAACCCGTAAAATCACCCGCGGCATTGCCAGAATAAAAGCCGGTTTGGAAAAAAAATTATACCTCGGCAATCTGGACGCCAAGAGGGACTGGGGTTACGCCCCGGAGTTTTGCGAAGCGATGTGGTTGATGATGCAGAAGCCGAAACCGGACGATTATGTCATCGGCACCGGTGAAACTCATACTGTCAAAGAGTTCGTTGAACTGGCTTTTAAAGAAGCCGGCCTCGATAATTGGGAAAAATACGTTGAGATTGACCGCCAATATTACCGCCCCGCCGAAGTAAATATCCTTGTCGCCGACACCAGAAAAGCGAAAAAAATATTAAAGTGGCAGCCAAAGACCAAATTCAAAGACCTCGTGAAAATTATGGTCTGGAACGACATCAATGAACTTAAAAAATAAAAAAATCCTCGTCACTGGCGGAGCCGGGTTTCTGGGCTCTTTTGTGGTTCAGAAATTGCTGAAAAGAGGCATAACAAGAAAAAATATCTCTATCTCCCGTTCCAAAGACCTTGACTTACGAAAATGGGATAACTGCGTAAAAGCGGTTAAGGGACAGAGCATCGTGATCCACCTTGCCGCAGTGGTCGGCGGAATCGGATACAACCAAAAAATCCCCGGTCAAATGTTCTACGATAACTTAATGATGGGTACACAATTAATGGAAGCCGCCCGTCAGACAGGAGTGGAAAAATTCGTCGCCATAGGAACAATATGCAGTTACCCCAAATTCACGCCTGTCCCATTTGCAGAGTCGTCTCTCTGGCACGGCTACCCGGAAGAAACAAATGCGCCTTACGGTTTGGCCAAAAAAATGCTTTTAGTCCAAGCACAGGCATATCGTCAGCAGTATGATTTCAATGCTATTTATCTCTTGCCCGTCAATTTATACGGTCCTGGAGATAATTTCAGCCCCAAAAGTTCTCATGTCATACCCGCCCTTATCAAAAAAGTCGCCGACGCCAAAAATAAAGGACAAAAACATATTGACGTCTGGGGAACAGGCGGCGCTTCCCGCGAATTTTTGTATGTTGAGGACTGCGCCGAAGGGATAGTCCTGGCAACGGAAAAATATGATAAAATGGGTCCGGTTAATCTTGGTGCGAGTAGAGAAATTAAAATAAAAGATCTGGTAAAAATCATTTGCGAGCTAATGGACTTTAAGGGCGAGATCCGCTGGGATAAAACTAAGCCCGACGGCCAGCCGCGAAGAATGGTTGACGCTACTCTCGCCCATAAAGAGTTCGGGTTTAAAGCAAAAACCGATTTTGAAAAAGGACTCAAGAAAACAATTGGGTGGTATATGAAAAGTTTAAAGTAAGAAGTGTCAAGTCAAAAGTTAAAGTTTAAAGGTTAATGAACAAGATTAAAGAATCAATTATTTCATCAGTAGAAACAAAACTTAAAATTGCATCGGACAATGAGTTTTTAGTTGAACTGGAAAGAATCGGAAATCGTATGATAACTGTCCTAAAAATGGGCGGGAAAATTTTGATTGCCGGAAACGGGGGTTCTGCCGCCGACGCCCAACACTTTGTCGCAGAACTTGCCGGGAAATTTATATATGAACGCAAGGGTTTGCCGGCAATAGCCCTAACAACCAACTCGTCCATAATTACCGCCATTGGAAATGACTTCGGATATGAATATATTTTTTCAAGACAGGTAGAGGGTCTGGGCCAACAAGGAGATATATTTGTCGGAATATCTACAAGCGGCAATTCTCAAAATTTAATACAGGCAATGCAATCTGCCCAAAATATCGGCATAACCACGGTGGGGCTACTGGGTAAAGATGGCGGTTTAATGAAAGAATTGTGCAACTTGAAATTGATTGTTCCATCTCAAAGTACGCAACATATTCAAGAAGCGCATATCATGATAATACACGAACTTTGCGCAATAATAGACAATGCCTTTAAAAATCATAAATAAAACCGCCCTGAGCTTGTCGAATGAGCGGTTTTTAAATCTGTTTAATGTCCCGAATATACCACTGATAAGTTCTTCTGATGCCTTCCAAAATATCAACCTTCGGTTGCCAGCCCATGGCTCTTAAACGGTTGGAATCAAGAAGTTTTCTGGGCATTCCGTTTGGCTTTGAGGTGTCCCAGACAATTTTACCCTTATAACCAACGGCTGTTCTTACGACATCTGCCAATTCAGCAATACTATAGTCAATACCGGTGCCAATATTAATTAAAATTTCGCCCCGCTCAACCTCTTCCGTCTGAGGCCTGAAACTGTTCATCAAGAAAACACTCGCATCGGCGACATCATCAACGTAAATAAACTCCCTTCTCGGAGAACCGTCGCCCCAAAGAACAACTTCCGGCATATCGCTTACCATCGCGTTGTGAAACTTTTTTATCATATCCGGCAGAACGTGAGCTCGCCCGTGTTCAAAGTGGTCATTTTCCCCGTACATGCTTGCCGGAATTGCGACTATAAAATTCGCGCCGTACTGAAGGTTAAAACTCCGACACATTTCAATCCCGGCTAGTTTCGCCATCGCATATGCTCGGTTTGTCGGCTCCAACGGACCGGTCATCAAATATTCTTCCCGCATCGGTTGTGGACATTTTCTTGGATAACAACAGTTGGCGCCGAAAAACAAAAGTTTCTTAACGCCGACCTCATAAGCGGCCTGCATAATACTGTACTGAATTAAAAGATTTTCACTCATAAACTCCGCTGGATATTTAATATTTTCCGCGATATTGCCGACTTTCGCCGCCGCCATAAAAACATACTCGGGATTATTCAAATTAAATAGTTGCGAGACTTTACCTGAATCGGTCAGGTCAAAATCTCGACTCGCAATAACAACATTTCCGTATCTGCCCTGATCAAGCGCTCTGATCATTGCCGAACCCAGTAAACCGGTATGGCCGGCGACGTAAATAGAAGAATCTTTACGCATAGTTCCTCTTTAACACACCCATGCCTTGCAACCTTCTTAGAGCCAGAAGCGTAGTACTGGCCGAATAGGATTGCACAATCTCGCGATCAATTAATTTTAACCAGTCATCCAAGCTTATAAGAACAACTTTTAAGTGTTCGTCTGCGTCTAATTTTTGCCGCTCCAGTACCACCGGATTACTTACAATACCTATAAAAGAAAAATTTCTTGAACTAATGCGCCTAGCGGCAATAGGCATACCAGCCGGGCCTAGAGAAATAACATTTTTCAAGATTATACCAGTTTCTTCCTTAAATTCTCTTTTAGCGCAATCGGCCGGATCTTCGCCTGTATCCAAACTGCCCCCGGGCAAGTCAAAAAGCACTTCTCCGCACCCATGCTGAAATTCAGCGCAGATAGGGATAAATTCCCTGTCCAATAAAGTAAGAACCCTCGTTCCATTTCCGCCAATAAAGCGAAAACCCTTAAAAACCTTCCCGCTTGGACTTAAAAATTTAGAAACTTCCATCTGAAATTTGCGTTTAATTTCTATTTCTTGATTGGTTAAGTTAACTTCTGGATAATCTTCAACCGCTACGGGACTTGTGACTGTTTTCCAGTTTGCGATTCCTGACGATTGAATAATTTCCCAAATGTTATCAACGCCCACCAGAGGTAGGCCGTATCTTGTCTGTAAACCTTTTGCCATCTACCCACAACTCCTTTGTAAAATTACTAGAGGGGAATATCGCACATTTACAAGCAACAGTCAACGAGTGTTGATATGCCAAGTTGACACCTTTTGATACTTTTTGATACTTTTATTAAATATGTCCATAGACCCTAACGAAATATACACAACCCAAGAAACTCAAGATATATTAAAGATCTCCAACAGCACAATGAAACGCCTCCTCAAGAAAGGCCTTATTAAAGCCAATAAGATCGGCGGACAATATCGAATTCTGGGTAAAGAAATCCTTAAGGCGCTTTCCCCCACCGTTGAAAGACGCGCCGTCCGGACCTATCAAAAATTAAAAAGAAAATTAAAAAGAAAAATTAAAAACTGGTAATAAGCTAAGTGGAAACCTTAAATAAAATAATTGGCGTTATCAACTTATTCCGTAAGGCCTTTTCAAGACACAAAAAGAAATTGGCCCTAATGACATTTTTGGGTTTTATCGGAGGATTTTTGGGTGGTATCGGCATCGGAGCAATTATTCCTCTATTTTATATCGTCACTAACCAATCTGGTGTCGGAACTGATTCAATATCTAAAGTTATTTTTAAAATTTTTGAATTCATTCGTCTACCGATATCGATACCATACATTGTGCTTCTGATGGTTTTTCTATTCGTGACCAAGGCCGTATTTCTGTACACAGCAAATTACATAAATTCAAAAATATACGCCGACTACGAACTTGAGACGAGGGAAAGATTATTCAAAAAAACCCTAGAGACCGACTGGCCATACCTGATGAACCAGAAAACAGGCCGTCTTAACGATATTTTGATGAGTGATGTAGGGGGGACATCGGGCGCCTTAAATAGCATGAGTGCGGCTGTTTTAACAGGAACGAGCTTAATAACTTACGCTATAATTGCCGTTAACATATCAGTTCCCATAACACTAATAACTCTCGGTTTGGGTGTGTTTTTGTTTCTCATTTTTAAGCCAATATTCTATCAAGTCAGAACATTGTCCGGCAAAACAGTAGATACGGTCAAATCCTTAGCTCACCACCTTAATCAGCATATTGCCGGCGCCAAGACCGTAAAATCCATGTCCTTGGAAAATGAAGTTTTTCAAAAAGGTATGGCTCATTTTGAGGACTTAAAGAATATGAGACTAAAATGGTCCAGATACAGCATTCTCCTTAATACCTTCGTTGAACCAGTAAGTTTGGGCCTTGTAGTTGCCATATTTTTAATTTCATACCGAAGTTCGAATTTTAACGTCGCTACTTTTGTCGCAATAATTTATCTGGTTCAAAAGATGTTCTCGTTCATTCAGTCCATCCAAGGAAAATTTAATGCAATAAACGAATCCCTTCCTCTAATAAACCTCCTTGTGGCTTACGAAAAAGAAATCGATAAAAACCATGAATTCGCGGGGGGCAGTAAACAATTTATTTTCAACAGAACGCTGGAATTTAAAAATGTGTCATTTGGCTATACTGGAGGCCAAAACATTGTCAGTTCATTTAATTTATCGATACGCAAGGGGGAAATGGTTGGACTTATCGGACCATCAGGCGCCGGAAAAACTACAATAGTAGATCTGCTGTTAAGATTATTCAGACCCCAAAACGGAGAACTGCTTATTGATGGGACTAATATAGACGAGGTAGACAAAAAATCCTGGCACGATAATATCGGATATGTGTCACAAGATATTTTTTTGATTAATGACACTATTGAAAATAACATCCGTTTTTATAACAGTTCCCTAAACCATAAGGACATTGCGGAGGTAACGAAATCGGCAAACATTTATGATTTTATCGAATCATTGCCGGATAAGCTCCAGACATTTGTCGGCGAAAGAGGAGTCCAACTCTCCGGTGGACAGCGTCAACGAATCGTTCTGGCTAGAATTTTAGCAAGAAAGCCGTCTATACTGGTCCTTGACGAAGCGACCAGCGCACTGGACAATGAATCGGAGCACAAGATACAGGAAGCAATCAAGGGTTTGCGCGGCAAATTGACCATACTAATCGTCGCTCATCGTCTAAGCACGGTCATGCATGCGGATAAAATCGCGGTTATTAAAGACGGTATTATCGCGGAAGAGGGTTCTCCGCAAGAATTACTTAGCAACACAGAATCGTATTTCTATAAAAATTATAATATAGATAAGGACTGATGGATTTTTACTTTTATATAATTTTGGGAATTGCGGCGGCTTTTGGAACTGCTTTTATCGTCAGTACAAAAGGGATCTTTTACGCTTCACCTGACACTGACAATGGGTTAATGGCCTACGCCGCCGCCCAATCGCACAAGTGGCGCTGGCTGTCTGATGTCCATAAATATAGCGCCAGCACCAGAAAAGTAACCATGAAAGAATGGACAATAATTTTGCTTTCACTTTTCCAAAAGATATTTAGGGATAAAACGACCGATCGGCCCTATACGGTCATGACGGGCCTGGCTGTTTCAATTAGTACAATACTTATTTATCTGATCGCTTCTAATTATTTCAATCCTGCAACCGGATTTATTATCGCTATTCTCTACATCATATCTTTCTGGCCTTGGCAGATATCGTTATACGGAGGGCATGTTAATATGGCAAATTTATTCTTTTTGTTGTCCATATATAGCATTCAGATGTCTTCCGTAGCCGCACTCTCGCCTTTCATTCCGATAGCTTTCGGAGGCGCGTCTCTTGGTTTTTCTATTTTTTCCTCGCCATCATCCCGTAAATATTTCATAGCCGTATTCGCCGCATTATTTTTCGGTTCATACCGAAATCTTTTTGCGTCTTACGATATCAGCGCTATTATAAACGCTCTCCCCGCCAATCACCTTCTGTTCTTAGATGGAGTTATCGTAATCTTTTTTTTGGCCGCCAACGTCCTGATTTTATTCAACTATAAACGGATCGTTAAAAAAATATACCGTAACGAAGCACCAGGATTTTTAAATAAAATAATGTCGGGGAGAGACCGCCTTACTCTTGAGCATTACATTGACCATGCGAATAAGAAAATCAAAAGGATCAGTCGCCGGATGTTTCAGGTACTGTTCTCTTTGCTTCTCGTTATTAACTTGGTTCCCGCATCAATTCTCCTTGCATTTTTAATCGGATTTGTCTGCGTCTTTTTTATGATTAATTTACCGAACATCAAAGAGAACGTCAGTGAATATTTCGCGCTTGTATTTTCAAAAAAGTCGCATTTCCAATATCACATAGACGACTTCGCTAAATTAGGCATTGCAGTGCATCGAACTACGCGCGGCGCCGGATTATCGTGGATTCCAAAGTTGCTGTGGATCTTCGCGCCTTTCCATACAGCGCTTTTTATTGCGTCATTCGCGGTTGGACAATATAAAAGTATTCTTAACGGAAACCTAATCGAAAGTGTTTCATTGATGGCCATAACTATCATCGCGCTTTCCCCAATTATATGGACCGAAGTTACTAAAGTACCCCGAATATCCCGAACATATTCTCCTGTCCTTATCTCCGGCTTATTGGTCCCGGCATATGTGATTTTCGGTACCGTTTTGACAACTTATGCCTTGATCCTTGTTTCCGGATTCGTCATTCTATCATTCGCATGGAACTTCTGGAGATTTGCAGACGATGTATATCCGTCCCGCATGACAGTAAGAAATTTCATGCAAATCGTCCGCCGGCTCGGCATAAATAACATTTACACATATAGAACAAGCTTTAATATTCCTTTCATAGATGCCGTGCCCGGCATTGGCAAATCTGAATATCTGCCTGAGCAGAATATTGTTCCACCTTTTCGCGTCCACTATATTGAGCGGCTGGATGAAGTAAAAAATGGCTGGATCGCCATTCCCGGAATAGATCGAATAACTATATCTTTAACTGGCGCTATGGACGATGACTACGGAAAAGACCCTCTGCTCAATCATCTTATTAAAACAAAACAAATGGACAAAATTGCCGTGGCAAAATTTAAAACCTACAGCACCAGCAATATCTGGCCAAACGAAGATGAAGTCGTCAGTTATTGCGCTTTATACCTGAAAAGCAATGATCTGTACCGAGGGTATGCCTGGCTGATACATTCCAGTAAGTTAAAAGTTAAAAGTTAAAAGTAGAAAATTGAAATTGCAAATTAAAATTTATTTAATTTTTAATTTAAAACTTTAACTTTTAACTTTACGCTTTCTACTTTAAACTTTTATGATAATAACTCGAACACCATTTAGAATATCTTTTTTGGGCGGAGGCACGGATTATCCGGGCTGGTATAAAGAAAACGGCGGAGCCGTTCTCTCAACAACAATAAACAAATATTGTTATTTAAGCTGCAGAAACTTGCCGCCGTTTTTTGAACACAAATATAGAGTTGTTTATTCTTTTCAAGAACTTGTAAAAAAGATTGAGGATATAGATCACCCGTCCGTAAGAACAACTCTTAACTTTTTTAACGTAGACAGGGGCACAGAGATACACCATCAAGCAGATCTACCCGCCAAATCCGGATTGGGTTCAAGTTCTTCATTCACAGTCGGCCTGGTTAATGCCTTGAGTGCTTTAAACGGAGAAATAAAAAACAAAAGACAGCTAGCCCTGGACGCCATACACATTGAACAAAACTTGATCAAAGAAAATGTCGGCTCACAAGATCAGACAGCCGCAGCATTCGGCGGTTTGAATAGGATAGATTTTGGAGGCATGCAAGAGATCTCGGTACAACCGTTAATTATAAGTCCGAATAGGTCAGAGTTGTTCAAAGATCATCTGATGTTATTTTTTACCGGCTTATCCAGAGATGCGTCAAAGATAGCGAAAGAACAGATAAAAAACATTAAAAACAGAGGCAGTGAACTGAAAATAATGCACGAAATGGTAAACGAAGGAACGGCGATACTAGTGAATAAAAGGGGGGATCTGGCGGAATTCGGCAAATTATTAAATGAGGGTTGGAAAATAAAAAGATCTTTATCATCAAAGATCACTAATCCTTACCTTGATAACCTATACGATGCCGGCATTAAAGCAGGGGCGTTGGGAGGAAAGCTTCTTGGCGCCGGCGGAGGAGGGTTTATTCTGTTTTTCGCAAAACCCGAAGCACAGCCAAAAATAAGGCGGAGGTTGAAAAAATTACTGTATGTCCCTTTTCAGTTCGATCACCTTGGAAGCCAGATCATATATTATGCTCCCAACAGTTAAACTTTAAGGAGTGGACTTGTGTCTCAAAATGGTTTAGAATATTGAGATTCTTAACGGTACTTTAAAAATGAGGCGCGAAAAATGAGATCATCCCGCCTTGGAATGACAGAAGGTGTTTCCAGACAATTCTCCAAAGAAAAGTCCTTAGAATTGTTCTCTAAAATTTGCCGTTGCAGAGATTTTGAAAAAAATGCCGCTAAGGCCTACGATGAAAAGCTGATCCAGCGAATACCTCTATATCTTTCTTTGGGACAAGAATCGGTTTCTGTCGGACTATCAATGGCTCTGCCAGAAGCAAAACAATTCGGCCAACATCGTTGTCATGATATTTATATCTGCTGGGGAGGAAATCTACGCACCTTAAGAGACGAGCTTCTTGGATTGTTAACCGGCTGCGCCGGGGGTATGGGCGGTTCGGCTTCAATTCACTCCCCCACCGCGGGAATGTTCGGCCACGACGGTTTAATGGGCACGCAAATCCCCATTGCTGTCGGTTATGCTCTCGGCAGCGGCAATGTAACTATCGCGATTATGGGCGATGCCAGCGCTGAAGAGGGGTACGTTTTGGGAGCAATAGGTGAAGCAGCAAGCAAAAAAGCGCCGATACTTTTCGTCTGCTACGATAATAATCTATCCATCTTAACCGAGATATCCGCCAGAAGAAGTTGGTCTATGGTTGATGAAGCTAGAGCCAAAAAAATACCCGCTATTGATATTACTGATGACCCGTGGCTGGTAATGCATTATGCAAATAAATTCAAAAATGATTTGCCGGCATTCATAAACGTAAGAACTTGCCGCGAACTCTGGCATGCCGGTACCGGCTGTGACGGCCCTCCAGAATGGAACAGGTACAAACTTGTGAAAAAAGAAATGGCGACCTTAGGGCTTGAAAAAGAAGTTGAAACAATCGAAAAAACAACTCAAGAATACATTGACTCTATCTGGAACGAGAGGAGACACTAATGAATTGCGCTGAAACCATCAGAGAAATTACCAGAAAACATCTTACAGAGAACAACGGCGTTGCTCTTGGCCAATGCCTTTCTGCCGTTGGTTGGGTCGGCGGTACTGTCCCCGAACTTAAGGGTCATCCTAACCTCGTTGAACTTTCCATGGATGACACTTGTAGCTCTGGTTTGGCCGTAGGTTATGCCCTAGCCGGCCGCAGGCCGATATTTATCTGCCGGTATCAAGGATTCATGCACTTTAATCAGGCATTTTTTACAAACTATGCCGCCAAGGCAAAAGAAATGTGGAGATATAAAGTACCTGTCTTTATCCGAGCAATTGCTATGGAGGGCGGGATTGGGCCAGTTGCCGGTTCAAGTCATCATGGAATGATTACCCGTATGCCGGGCATCTCTGTCTGCGCTCCCATGACACCCGGAGAATACCGACAAGTTTGGGACTGGTTCATGGAACATGATTCCCCGCTCTATGTAAGCGAACATCGTAGAAGTTTCCCTATTGATCATGAAATGCCCGACAGGATACACAACCGTCCGGCTATAACGTTGTTCGCGATCTCGGCGACCAGGATCAACGCGATAGAAGCAGCTAATAAACTCGAAGAAGAGGGGATAAAATGTAACATCATCAATCTTCTATGGTTAAAAACCTTTAGCCCCACCCCAATGATGTTGCTGGCTTTGAACAATTCAAAACATGGCGGCCTGGTTCTTGATACCGATTTTGAGAATGGATATTCTAAATGCATTGCCTATGAACTAACGCATGCCACAGATAAAAAAGTCCGCGTTCTCGGTCTTGAAGAAAGAACCGCCGGATTTGCTCCTCATTTGGACAATTTGCCGCCTTCACCGGAAAAGATAGTCAACTTTGTAAAAAATATCATAAATAAATAGCCCCGCCTTAGCGGGGTTTTATATACCAACAAACTATCTTAATCATTGACAATATGGGCGTCTTTATAGAACTCAAAAGAACTTAGCCCGGTTTCTTTGATGCGTCGTTGTAATTCATTATAGTTCCCGATTATTTCATCTTCGCTCATTCCCCTACCCCATGGGGTCACAGATGCGTACCTAAACGAAAGTTGCGTTTTATTTTCCTGATCTCCTCTCCGCTGATGCATTGTATTTTCCCAGTCAGAACTGATATCTATAATGCCGAATTTTTCCGGATGATTAAATACTTCTGTACCCGGACGTACCGTGAACAGCCCTAAGTAAATTAAGTCCAGTTGTGTCTCCTGTATAAATCGCCAAGTTTGTTCAACAATATCATCCGGTTCGCCGGGAAGTCCGATGATCAAATACGCCCGCGCTTCAATATCGTTCTGCTTAAGCATGGCTATAGTTTCGCGAGCTTTTTGAACGCTTATACGCTTATTAATAATATCCAGACAACGCTGATCCACACTCTCTACTCCCATCCCCAGAGCAATACATCCTGACTGCCGCGCCAACACTGCAATTTCCGGCGCCACACCGTCAACTCGGCATTGCCCTCGCCAAAGAATATTAGTCCGCCCTACGGCCTCAAGGTGCCGCATAGCAGCTTTTGGGTTCAAAGGAAAGACGATTTCATCGGTTAATGCTAATCCTTGAATATCATAATCTTTCTTAAGATACTCAATTTCCGCCTCAACATATTCCGGCTTACGGAAACGAATCCCGGGTGTCTCGTTTCGCGCATACTCGATCGCGCAAAACGAACAGCGATACGGACATCCTCGGCTAAACATAGCTGTAGTAGCATTCAAATCCTCCAGCCCCGGTGTTCGTCTTAATGTCAGTATATTCTTGCGGGTCGTTGCGCTTTTTGGCAGAAAATGCCTTCGATCATATGAGTAAGCGTTGATGTCAATAATCCCATTTGGTCGGTAGACGCGCCGCAATTTCCCTGCTTCAAGATCGCGTATAGCTTCAATGACGGCATTATCCCCCTCGCCAAAAATAACTGCATCAAAAATCAACCCACATTCATCCGGAAAAAAGTTGGCGTGGGGACCTCCTGCGATATGCAATGCGCCTGGATACTGTTGCCGAAGAGTCATAACAATTTCACGCTGTTCGGCAAAATCAAGCGTATATACTGAATGAAGAAAAACATCGCATTCCGGAATATGGTATTTCGCAAAATGCCGTTTAACCCCCCGAAGATCTATGAGTTTAAGATCAACCGCGCTGCCAAATTTATCTTCAAGTATTGTTAAAATGTGAAAGTGCGTGAAAGGGTCTCCGCGAAACGGATCGAACAAATATTCACTACTTGGAAATATAAAGCCGATTTTCAGCACATTGCTTCCTTTTTGTTAATAAACTGCCGGTATTATACCGTATGGAACCATTTTTGACAATCTTTTGGCAATATAAAAACACATCATAATAAGATGGCGTTGTCAATATCGATAATAATTTCTCTCTATGCTATATTTTTTTAATGATAGAAAATAATAAACAATTAAGAGCAGTCGTCATAACCGCCGAGGGATTCGAGGACGAAGAGGTTATTTATCCGGTTATTAGATTGCGAGAGGAGGGCTTTAAAGTTGACATCGCGACTAAAGACGCAAAGCTGGTCTTAGGTCGGCTTAATTTTCCTCTTGAACTAATTGTCCGATATTACGGAACTCTTGTTGACGCTAAAAATCTAAATCCTAATTCCTACGACCTAGTTTTAATTCCTGGCGGATTTGAGGCACCCGACAGGATGAGACAAGTTCCGGAAATATTAAAATTCGTCCGCGATATGCACAAGCAGAAAAAAATAGTTTCCGCTTTCTGCCACGGCCCGTGGGTATTGATCTCGGCTGGAATAGTAAAAGGCAAAAAAATAGCCGGTTACATCGGCATCAAAGACGACATAAATAATTCCGGAGCTATTTACACCGATCAGCCGGCAGTTATTGACGGAAACATAATTACCGCCCGTCATCCCCGCGATATAACGGATCTAATGAAAGCGATATTTTTAAAACTAAAAGGTAAAATTTAAAAATGAAAAACGACAGGGAAAAAATAAAAACCGGATTAGTCATATCAGTTTTAACTTTCTAGTTGTTGTTTTTAGATTTTCAATTTAACTTTTTACTTTATCATGCTCTATAAAGCTAGGTTATCTTCCGCCGATAAGAAGTCCCTGGCGCTTAGGTCGGTTGAGACGGCGCCGATCAATGCCGACCTGTCAAAAATGGTAGTCAATAAGCCCTGGGGATATGAATACCTCCTTACTAATACACCGTTGGTTGAAGTTTGGCATTTATCGCTTGGACACTTAAAATCCACCTCAACGCATTGCCATCCGAACAAAAAAACAGCTTTGATCGTGTTGGAAGGCAAAGCCATATTCTCTACGCTACACGGAACAAAGAAGCTCTTCTCTCACGACGCGGTTATGATCGACGCCGGAGTCTTCCATTCAACAAAGTGCGTTTCAAAAAGAGGATTAAAACTTCTTGAAATAGAAACGCCGCCGATGAAACACGACCTTATTCGGTTAAAAGACAACTATGGGAGGGCAAATTTGGGCTATGAGGGAAAAGATAAAATGCAATTAGTAAACAACTCTTATGTAAAATTCAAAAATGAGGAAATTCACACAGTAAAGAATTTCTGCAATAATAATCTCTGTTTGACATTTATAAAAGATCGTGAAGATCTAAAGAACCTGCTTCTCAAAAAACCCAAGCTTGTAGTAATTCTCAACGGATTTATTAAATCGACCAAAGACAAGATATTATATAGACTTGGAGATGTAATAAGAACCAATACCCTTAAGAACTCTGGGTTAATTTTTAATAATGTCTCAATACTCTCTATCTCAAGATTCTAAAAATAAAAATGTTATAATATTTGATTTTGACGGTGTTTTGGCCGATTCTTTTGACTATCTTTATTCTTTGAACAGAGACGGAATGGGACATATCGGCCTTTCTTTCACGAAAGAACAGTATCGGGAGTTGTTTGTCGGCAATGTCCATCAAGGGTTCAAGGACTTTATAAATAATGACCAGAAATATCTGGCTTTTTCAGAATTCAGAAAAGCAAATTACGACAAGTATTACTACGGCGAGGGAAAAGGCGTTAAACTGTTTTCGGAAGCGCCGACGTTCATAAAAAAAATAGGTAAAAAATACATCCTGACCATTGCCTCTTCCGGCAAACAAGAAAACATAAAAGACCTATTAAAAAAAGGGGGGGTTGAAAATTCGTTTGATTTAATTTTAGCCGACTCAAGCCATTCCAAGGAAGGAATGATAAAAGAAATACTGAACAAATACCAAGCCACTCCCGGACAAGCTTTCTTCGTCACAGACACTGTCGGCGATATAAAAGAGGCAAAAAAACACGGCCTTAAAACCATAGCCGTCACCTGGGGATTCCACTCCAAACGACGGATCCTGGAAGCCCATCCCGACCATGTCGCGACTGATTTTAATTCTTTGGCCGAGGCAATTGACAAATTTTGATTTTTAATAAAAAATTGGCAGATCATAAAATATGACCAACAAACTGGAACCGGAAAAAACAAAATTTCTCAACATAGACATATATAAAACGAATACTCTTAAGCGCTTGGCCGATAAAAAGAATGTGGCAAGAACTTACCCGATAAAAAATTCGGACCTTATGTTCATTAAAAAATGTCCGGTCTGTCGTTCGGGCCCACTTTCACTCATAAGCCAAGTTTATCTCCGATCAAAGTTGGTCTTTCTTGAAACAAGTTCGTGTCCTGACTGCCTTTTTACCTTTCGAACGATAAGTCCGAAACTGGCATGGTTTAAGAAATGCTGGAAAATAATATACAACGGCAAGATGGAAGTGTTTAATCCGGACGTCGAAGAGCTTAGAAAACGACGCTATCAAGAATACTTGGAGATACTTCCTAAATACACCCGGGGCAATAAAGTTCTGGATATAGGAGCCGCCTATGGAACCGGCGCCAACCTATTCAAAATCCACGGCTGGGATGTAGAGACCGTCGAACCCGAAATAAGCAAAGTCAACTATGTCCGAAATTTCTTCGGTATTCCCGTTGTTTCCGACTCCATAGAAAACTTCGTCCTAAAAAAAATAAAATATGACCTAGTCATATTTTCCCAAACACTGGAACATATTGACAGGCCGGTATTTGTTATAGAAAATATAAAAAACTTGCTAACGCCCGGAAGCGGTATTTTATATATAGAGATTCCGGTCCTGGAAAATTATGTTAATTGGAACGATTCGCTGTACTTGCCTCACAAATGTAATTTTACGGAGCAAAATATTGTGGCGTTGTTGAAGCATAACGGCTTTGAAATACTTGATAAATTTTTTGTCAGACAGCATTCTAAAGAAACGCCGTGGGATGTCGGGATGATTTTAAAATATAGCGGCAATAAAAAAGCGTTCTCAATAAAACCGGGATTAACCCTCAATGATGTTAAAAAGATATATAGGAAGGACTGGCCGCTCAAAAAAGTTCCGCCGCTGGAATGGACATTGAAATATAATGTTCCTCACATAGAACAATTTTTTCAAATTCTCAATCTAAAGAACAAGGTAATGATCGGCCCGAATTTAGAAAAGGACTTCGTAAGTTTTAAAGATAGCAAGAATAAATAAAGACCCAACGTGAACCGGGGGCGTTTTTTAATTGACTAAATCCTATTTTAGAATATCATATTTTAAACGAGTTTTTTGAAAAATAGGACAAAACATTGACTAATTATAAATACCCTCTTGCCGCAGATACGATAACTAGGGAGGATTTGCGCGCTTTGGCTAACTGGCTGACAAGCAATCCTCCGCCCCGTCTGACAATGGGACCCTTAACCAAACTATATGAAGAAAGGTGCTGTAGCTGGCTGGGCAGAAAATACTCCGTATCCTGCAACTCCGGCTCATCGGCCAATTTGCTGATGTACTATGCTCTGCTTCGTTCGGGCCGACTGAAAAACAAAAAAATCATTGTCCCTAGCGCCGCTTGGGTAACTACTGTGGCTCCTGCCATCCAACTGGGATTTGAACCGATCATGTGCGACGCCGACCATGATACCTGGGGACTAAACCGCAAACACTTGAGGCAACTGCTTGAAGAACATCGTCCCGGAACCGTGATCTTGGTTCAGGTTCTCGGAGTTCCTCATAATATGGATGACTTGATGGAGTTGAAAAGAAAATATGATTTCCTCCTCCTTGAAGACGCCTGTGCCGCAATGGGTTCCTCATATCACGGTCAAAAAGTGGGAACATTTGGCGATATGGCTTCAATGTCAACTTACTACGGACATCAATTCTCCACCGTAGAAGGCGGATTGGTTTCAACTGACGACAAAGAATTATACAACATGCTCCTGATGTTGAGAAGTCACGGCTGGGTGGCCCATCTTGACTCTGAAACAAAATTAGAACTGCTGAAAAAATATGAAGTTGAAGATATCGGGACCAACTTCGTCTTCTGCGAGCCGGGGTTTAACTTCCGGCTGACCGACCTTCAGGCATTTATAGGTTTGCGCCAACTGGACAGAATGGACTGGCTGGTTGAAAAAAGATTTGAAAATCATCAACTATACAAAAAATTGCTTTCCGGCTGGTTTATGACCCAGGCTTACGATGACAAAACAACCGTCTGCAGTATCCATTTCTGCGCGTTAGCGGTTGACCATAAAGAAAGAAGCGTCATAGTTAAAGCCCTTGAGGGGGCCGGCATAGAAACGAGGCCGTTCACTTCGGGCAATCAGGGATTACAGCCGTATTGGTTCAGAGAATATGGAAAATTCTCCGCTTCTATGGCTGATAAACTTTACCGCTGCGGATTTTTTCTTCCTAACCATCCGTATTTGCAAAAGGAGGACATTGAACATATCTGTTCGGTGGCAATAAAAGCCACGTTAGAACACTACAAGGGAGATAAATGATGGCGAGAATTCTTGTGACTGGCGCAGCGGGATATATCGGCTCCATAATGGTGCCGATGCTTTTGCAAGAAGGCCACGAAGTTATCGCTTTGGATAATTTCATGTACGGACAAGACTCTTTGCTTGACTGTTGCAATGACAAAAAATTAGTTATTATTCGGGGCGATACCAGAAACGAGAAACTGATAGGCCAACTCTTTAAAGATTATTCTCCTAAATACGTGTTTCCCCTTGCGGCTATCGTAGGAGCCCCGGCTTGCGACAAAGATCCGGTAACTTCTACGACGACAAACATCGGCGGAGTAACGGAGGTATCACAAAGATGGGTCGGAACACAGCTTCCCAGAGTAATTTTCCCGAATACCAACAGTGGTTACGGCATAGGCCAAGAAGGCGCCCATTGCACGGAAGACAGTCCTCTTAATCCAATCTCTCTTTATGGCCGCCAGAAAGTTGAAGCGGAAAAATCGGTCTTGGAAAGAGGTAACGCAATTGTATTGCGCTTAGCCACGGTATTCGGCGTCAGCCCAAGAATGCGCCTTGATCTTCTGGTTAACGATTTTGTCTATCGGGCCGTGAACGATCGTTGTGTTGTCCTCTTTGAGCCGCATTTCAAAAGAAATTATATTCACGTCCGAGATGTAGCCAGAGCATTCATCCATTGCATGAAAAATTTTGATGCCATGAAAAACCAGATCTACAATGTTGGTTTGAGTGACGCAAATCTCTCAAAACAGGAGCTCTGCAAAGAGATACAAAAACAAGTGCCAAGTTTCTATTTTGTTGAAGCAGGGATTGGTGAAGATCCCGATAAGCGCAACTATATCGTCAGCAACGCCAAAATAGAAGCAACTGGATTTCGGCCCCGCTATTCCTTGCAAGATGGGATAGCTGAACTGATCAAAGGTTATCAGATCGTCAAAAATAACTCATTTACCAACATCTAAAAGCCTCCTCCTTAAGGGGCTCTTTTTTATTGCAAACCATGTGGCCACTATCTTTCTACCAACTCTCGTTGACACTAACTGAATAACATATATAATACCAAAAAGTTCTTTTCAAATCTTGAGGACAAGGATATGAAGAAATTAGATGTACTCTTGATTAACCCGGGAAATACTTCTTCTGTTTATCAGCAACTGTCGATCAAGTTTTCAGCAATAGAACCGCCTATTTTTTGCGGTCTGTTTGCTAATTTTCTTCTAAAGAAGGGCCGGAGCGTAAAAATATTGGATATTCCAGCTCAAAATATGACACCGGCTCAAGTTGCTGATGCTGTTAAGGTGCTTCAGCCGACATTAATAACTGTGGCCGTTTACGGATTTCAACCTTCTGCATCAACACAGAACATGCATTCAACAAGACAGATCTGCAAAGCAATAAAGGCCGCTAATCCCGAATCAAAAATCCTGGTGGTGGGTACACACCCTGCCGCATTACCGGAAAGAACACTGAAAGAAGAATCCGTTGATTTTGTCTGTACACGCGAAGGTCCCTTAACTATTTTTCAACTGGTTGAAGCCCTTCAATCCTCTCACCCTGACTTTAATAAGGTTGCGGATCTTTGTTATGTGAATAATGGAGAAGTTTGTTTTACCAAAAACGCTCAGTTAATAAGAGAGTTGGATATTGAGCTGCCCGGGATAGCGTGGGACTTACTGCCGATGGACAAGTATCGGGCTCATAACTGGCATTGTTTTGACGACGTAGACAAAAGAAGTCCGTATGCATCAATTCATACCAGCTTGGGATGTCCTTATAAGTGCTCTTTCTGCTGCATAAATACTCCTTTCAGCGGACCTAATTATATTTCAACCGGGCCAACATATAGAATGTGGGGTCCTCAAATGGTGGTTAAAGAAATAGACCTGCTTGTCACCAAGTTTGGAGTTAGAAACATTAAAATCGCGGACGAGATGTTTCTTTTAAATGAAAGTCATGTGAATACAATTCTGGATCGGCTTATAGAGCGGCGATACGATTTAAACATCTGGGCATACGGCCGAATAGATACTCTTAAGCCGTCATTTCTAGAAAAGTCGTTAAGAGCCGGTTTAAGGTGGTGGGCGCTCGGTATTGAATCCGGCAGTAAACATGTTCGAGACGGAGCGCAAAAGAAATTAAAGAATGACGACATCGTAGGAGTCGTACAAAAAATACGAGATGCCGGTGTATATGCCGGATGCAATTATATCTTTGGCCTGCCAGATGATACTATGGAAACCATGCAAGAAACCCTTGACTTGTCGCTTGAGATAAACTCCGAGTACGCAAATTTCTATTCAGCGATGGCTTATCCTGGTTCACCTCTCTATGAAATGGCCAAAGAAAAAGGGCTTCCATTGCCGGATGATCCCGGCGGTCCTGGATGGATAGGCTACTCTCAGCATGCTTATGAAACTCTTCCCTTACCGACGGACAGGGTTCCCGCAGAAGACGTATTGCGATTCCGAGATGAAGCATTTTTAAAATATTTCACTAGCCCAGGATATTTAAAGATGGTAATGACGACGTTCGGGAGCAGGGCCGTAGAACACATACAAGAAATGACCGGCCTAAACAAACTAAGACGAAAAATTTTAGAGAATTAAATATTTTTACAAAACCGAGACCGCTCGGTTTTTAATTTAGGAAAACGAAATTTTGACACAATAATATAACATCTGTATACTGTAGGGTACTGAACTTTGACAATTTAAGAGGACGGCTTTATGAAAAAGAAAGTTGATTTACTCCTCGTAAATCCTGGCAACCGATTGGAGCAGTTTGCAAATTTAAGCCCCCTTGCAACAGTAGCTCAACCACTGGGCATCGCTATATTGGCGGCGTATGTCCGCGAACAAGGTTTTAGTGTGGATATTGTTGACGCAGAAGCCGAGTTTTGGACTCCGGAAATGGCAGCCGAATCAATTGAACAAAATTATGAACCCACCTTGGTCGGTTTATCTGCATTTACCACTAAAATGACTGCGGCTGGTCAGATTCTTCAGTTGATCAAACAAAGAATGCCTCAAGTCTTAACTATTGCCGGCGGACATCATCCTTCGGCCATTCCTGCGCAAACCCTTCAAGAAGAAGCTGTCGACTTTGTGATTAAGGGCGAGGGATTTTATCCGACGGCCGAATTGCTCCAGTTACTGAAAGAGAAACGCGACGAATTCCCAATTTCCGGTGTTTGGTATAAAAATAAAACCGGTGAAGTTATCAGCAACGGCCAAGCCAGAGGGATTCAAAATTTGGATGAATTGCCTTTTCCGGCTTATGATCTTCTCCCAATGGAAAAATACCGCGCTCATCATTGGCAAGCTTGGGACTTCGGATTGGATCAATCCGGTTTTTCTCTTATTTTCACATCCCTCGGATGCCCGTTCAGTTGCGCTTTTTGTTCAGTTAATGTGGTTTACGAACGCAACGCTGTCCGTTATCGCAGTCCGGAACATGTCGTTAAAGAATTAAAGCATCTTGTCGAACGATACGGCATAAAACATATAGAAATAATTGACGATACATTTACGGTTAACTACAAACACGTTGAAAAATTGTGCGAAGCCATCATCAAAGCCGGATTGGGAAATAAAATCAATGCTTGGTGTTTTGCCAGAACAGATAGAACAGAACCAGTTTTTATGGAAAAAATGAAGCGAGCCGGAATAAACTGGGTATTCATGGGTTTTGAAAGCGGAGATGACGCAATTTTAATGAACGTAAACAAAAAACAAACAGTCGATAAAATTCGCCGAGCATTAGAGAATGTAAGCCGGGCCCAAATTCATGTGGGGGGGAATTTTGTGTTCGGCTGGCCCGAGGACACGGAAGAAACAATGCGCGAGACTCTTAGCCTTGCAATGGAAATTTGTCCGGAATACGCAAATTTTTTTATTTTTATGGCTTATCCCGGAACTCCATTGCGCCAGTGGGCGATTCAGCAAGGATTTCCTCTGCCAGAAAAATGGGGCCAATATGGATTTTTTGCTCCAGATGCTTTACCAGTAAGAAATGCTCGCCTTTCTGCCGAAGATATATTATATTTCCGAGACCACGCGTTTAATAAATTTTATAAAAGTTCCGATTACCAACAAAAGGTGGAGAAAGTATTCGGTCGGCAAGTTCTAAATTTCTTGAATTCAAAGGTTCTAATAAAGCAGATTCGCCGTACTCGCTTGAAAGACTATAAGCCAAGTTCTTAACTTGAAACCCGAGATAACCGGGTTTTTTATATAAGATGAAGGGGGTAAACGTGCTCACTTTGCCCAATATTATAAAACCGAGATTACTCGGTTTTCAACTTGATTATTGTCAGGTCACTAGGGTGTTTGAACCCACCCTTATTATCAACATGTTCATTCCAAGAATTATTAAACAGAAAAAGGGAACTAATGCCAATCCCCATAAGATCCTCAGATTTTGCCCTCTCGTTAACACGCCAAGGGTGAATTTTTTCTTCCTGGCCCGGCAATGGAGGAAAAGCAAAGGTGGTATCGATTGATATCCTTGGCCCAGCACCCGAAAAACGAGCTGAAGCATGCAGTGTTGCAAAATCAACTAAATATAAACATCCTTTTGAATACGGCACGTTAATTTTCGTGTATCTTTTGGCAGTTTCAGCATTATGCCTGTATGACGACTGGGGACCGAGCCATTCTTCCTGAAAGTCATCGGGCGGAACGTAATAGTCAACCCGATTACGTTCAGTGTCGCCAAATATTGGAATCATAGTTGTAACACTATCAGCTGACTCGCCGGCCCAGGAATCAGAATGGATATCCTCTGTCGGATAAGCGCGCTCAAGACTACCTTTGACAATATGCCCGTCTTTATATCTAACGTTAAGGGGAACATGCCATGAGGCAACTAAATCGGTAAAATTTAAAGATTCAATGACGTCCGCAAAAGCTCTGACTACTAAATTAAACTCGAGTGATACCTCTTTTTTAGGAACCATCATGCCGTTAGGGGTGCAGTTTCTCACTTTGTCCCGGTTTTTAATAAATTCGTCTAAAAGCTTATTTTCTTCGACAACATATGGTCCGTCTGGCAAACACCTAGACACGTATAAGGCAATGGCTGTTTTTAAATTACAGAATAATGTGTCATCAATTTTAACTTGTGAGATAAGGGGGTCTGCCAAGGTTCTAAGCCCCGGATCAAAACGCCGAACAAGATTATGGAATCTTGAACGCCTGTATTCCAAGCTCATTTCTAATCCTTTATTTCAAAAAACTATTAGGACATTTTAATCTATATATAAAAATAGTCAATGGTCAAAAATTGATAAATTTGAACAGTTGAACCATACCAAACGTTATGATAGGGTTAAAAAATGAAAAATGATACAAGACCAAGAGTGGGCATAGTGATACAAACTATGAATCGCCCTGATTTTCTGATAAGACAATTAGAATACTTCGTTAGAATGAAAAATCCCCACCCAATTTATATCGGCGACGCAAGCAATAAAAAAAACAAAGATAAACTACGACCAGTTATAGAAGAACTTGGCGGACGTCTTAACATAAATTATATTGAACAACCCGAAGGATATCCTTTGTTTGAGGCACGTTTAGATTTATATAATAAAGTAAAAGAAGAATACTGTGTTTATTCGGGCGATGATGACTATGTTATCCCTGATTCTCTCACTAAATGTGCCGAATTTCTGCAACATAATCCTGATTATTCAACGGCAAGCGGATATTCTATTGCCTTTCGGCTTAAAGAGAATAATGTTTATGGAGAATTAGTCCGTCTGTCTGAATATCCACGTTGCAATATAGAATCTTCGACAGCGTCTAAAAGACTTATAGACATCATGTCTAATTTTACAATCCTTGGTTTTTCTGTACAAAGAACTAAAGACAGAAAAAAGGCATGGCAATATAAGATAAAAGATTTTACATTTTGCAACGATATGTTTCCTGTTATGATTGATGCAATTTTGGGTAAAGCAAAACTCATAAATTGTATTAGTCTGATAAGACAATTGGACAATGTTAAAAATACACCTTTTATCAATCGGCATATATTCGATTGGGTTGTGAGCGATGATTTTAATTCTTCATATCATGTTTGCCGTGAAATACTAGCTAATGAAATTTCAAAAATAGACAAAATTAATATAAATGAAGCAAATAAAGTAGTAAAACAAGCATTTTGGAGTTATTTTGGTATTGGGCTGCCGCACGAATATAAGAAAATATACGATGATCAGCCTAAAAGAGGTAAAAATGGGAGCTTGTGGCGCAAAATAAGATTTCGTTTGGGACAAAAAATACCTTGGTTAAAGAAATTTTATCTTAGAATAGCTCCCGTCCTTCCCATTTACGAGAAAGTAATGCAGCCGCTGTCGCCGTATTATAAGGATTTCAAACCGGTGCTTGATTCTTTCACTGGTAAATATAGAAATTTCTAAATTGACTCTCCGATAAAAACATCGTATCATCTCACATAAGCTCATTTACAAGGAGAAAACTTATATGAATTTAGGACTCAAAGGCCGTGTAGCTTTGATTACGGGCTCAACCCGTGGATTAGGCAGAGCCATTGCCGAAACATTAGCCGCAGAAAACACCGACATTGTTATAAACGGGCGATCGAGCAAAACCGTCGGCGATGTCGCGTACAAAATCGAACACAAATTCAACCACAACATTAAAGCTTATCAATGTGTATGTGACGCAACTGACCCAAAAAAAATAAGAGAGTTTTTTAGCGGAAAAATGCTCCAGATAGGCCGACTCGATATTTTAGTGAACAATGTTGGCAATATCGAAACATTTGGGAAATTTGAAGACCTTAGCGAAGACGATTGGCGAAGATCATTTGAACTGACATTCATGAGCGCGGCAAGGTTTATCCGCGCCTCACTTCCCTATCTCAGGAGATCAGATCAAGCAAGGATAATTAACATTTCCAGCTTGTCCGGCCATCAGCCGAGCTTCACGGGCCTAAATCCCCACTATGGCATGGCAAAAGCCGGCGTACTTAACTTAACAAAGAATCTGGCCAACGACCTTGGCAGATATGGAATAACCGTAAATGCCGTCTGTCCAAGCACTCTTGCTGGCGGGGGGTGGGGAAATAATGTAGCAGATCGAGCAAATCGCGACCGGATAACCATCGAAGAAGCAGAATTGAAAATGCGCCAAGAGGAAAACAGAAAATCTCCTCTCGACAAAATGGGCGAATTAGCTGACGTGGCTGATCTGGTCGTCTTTCTGGCATCAGCTAAAGCAAGATTCCTGACCGGGCATTGCTATAACGTTGACGGCGGAATCACTAGAAGTGTAAAGTAGAAAGTTAAAAATGAAAAGTGAGAAAGGAGAGCAGAGGTGACAAAAAGAAAAATCCTTGTCTGTGGAGCTAGTGGATTTATCGGCAGGAATCTATTTGAATTTCTGTCTCAAAGAGCCGATCTTGATGTTTATGGAACATATCTGACCAATGAAGATCTGAACAAGCAACCGCCACACCGGCGTCTGTGGCGAGTGGATTTTACCAACCTTGAATCAGCCAGAAAAATTACCAGTGGCTTTGATATCATCATCAACGCCGCCGCCGTAACTGACGGATCGGGAGCGGTAAAAGCGCATCCGGAAAGATACATCGCCGCCAGCAATCGAATAAACACAAATCTGATCGAAGCCACCCACGACAACGGTACGCCGCAATTTGTTTTTCTAAGCTGCACTATGATGTATCCGTCAAGCAGCCGGCCGCTTAGCGAAGAAGAAATAGAATTAACTAATATTTACGCCTGGATCAAGGTGTTCGCGGAACAGCTCTGCCAATTTTATTCAAAATTAGGCAGGACAAAATATACCGTAATCCGTCATTCCAATATATACGGCCCGTATGATAAGTTTGACCTGGATCGCAGCCACGTTTTTGCCGCAACGATAACTAAAGTTATGGCCGGCGCCGATAGCGGCAAAATAACCATGTGGGGGCGCGGCAGTGAAAAACGGGATTTTCTGCACATTTCAGACCTGTTAAAATTTATAGGGTTGGTTATAGACAAAGCCGATCATGAATACGACGTTTTCAACGTCGGACTGGGACAATCTTTTTCGGTGAAAGAGCTGGTTGAGAGAATAGTTTCTATATCCGGCAAAAAGTTAACCACGGAATGGGACGTATCCAAGCCAAGCTCAAACAACGAAACACTGATTGATATCAGAAAAGCAGAAAGGATTCTCGGCTGGAAACCCGCAATTGACTTAAACGAGGGAATACGGCAAACTATTGACTGGTACTTGAAAAATAAGGGAGAACGAAATGGAAAATAAGTTCCTTCTTACGAGAGAGCAGATCTTGTTTTATCGCCGAAATGGCTACTTAATTGTACCGGACATTCTTACCGACAACCAATGCGATAGGATGAATGAAATTTTTGAGCAAAGGGCGGTTTCCATTGATCCGGAAACTGGTAAGCCATACGATCCGGAATATAAGGGCATAATGAACCTGGACAGAGATGATCATCGGATCAGACATCTCTTGTGCTATTACAAGACCGTCTTGATTCTCGATACTCTTCAGGATGCCGAGGTTGTGGGTCTACAATCAATGTTCTTATTTAAGAAAGCCCGTTCACCGCAAGCATGGAATCCCCACCAGGATAATGCTTATCCCAGGGCCCCGCATGGAATGTACCTGACCGGCAATATTCCATTTGCCGATCAGGATAAAGAAAACGGATGTATGTTCATTTACCCCGGCTCGCACAATGAGGACTTGCTTCCCGCGGAATTCTTCAAGAGCTTCCACGAAGAAAAGGGTAAAAATCCCGGGCATGACCTGTCCAGAAGCTTGCCCTCGGAGTATAAGTCCGTAGATGCGCCCATGAAGAAGGGATCACTGCTCATTCTTCACGGGAATGTGGCTCACGGCTCCTATCCAAATAATTCAAACCGAAACAGGCCGATGCTTTTGATTCCCTACGGAACAAAGGGTATCACTCGGCATCCGAATTTTATTCCCGGAAGAACTGGAAAAAGAGAAGAGTTCAGCTTAAGGCCGTTGAGATACAATTTATAAAAGACCCTTAAAGGGTCTTTTTAACTAATTGAGTCAACGAGAGGGTACAAATCCAATACTTCAAAACGTTTCTGCCAATAGGCCGATTGAGCCAAAAGTTCTCTAACTTTTACAGCTCGCTTGGCAGCTTCAACCTTATCTCTAAATTTGTGCCTAGTTATCCCGTAAAAAAGTTGGTCTAGGGCGCTTTCTGGTGCCATTCGCTCACAAATATCTGCGAAAAACATGTCTTTGTTCTTTAACTTGTATTCATTGGTTATTTTGAACACAATTTCATAGTTGAGTTTATAGCTCATCAAAAACAAATAGTCATCCAGATGTTCTTCTTTAATCAAATCATCCGGTTTGCCGATATTGAACAAATCAAAAAATTCAGAAGTGGTCAGTTTTTCCATTCTTTCCTGGATTCTTAATGAACTGTTCGGACCATAAATTCTTTTATCAGTATTGAGAGCATTCTGGATCAGCCCTTGCTGAACCATAGTATTATATATTTCAGTTGACGGCAGAGGGTTTAATCTCTGCAAATTATACCAATCAAATTGAAGTTCAAGCCCCAGATTTACAGTATCCATAAATTCAGTAACTGTTTCGCCAGGAAAACCGATAATAAGATAACCCCGAATAAAAAGATGAGGGTATTTATCGGTTATCTCTTTGCATTTTATAAAATTTCTGACACCACTGGGCTTGTGTATCTCTTTTAGTCTTTGAGGGTTCCCGGATTCAATACCCAGATTAAATCCGATACATCCGGAAGCAACCATTGCCTCCATAACGTTTTCTGTAATAGCAGAAGCTATCAGACCATTTGTGGCACTCCAGGTTAAATCAAGTTTTAAATCAGAAATTGCTTTAAGAAGAGCAATTATTCTATCGGGTTTATTTAACATGTCATCATCCAATATCTCGAGATGCCTTATCCCTCTTGAGTATAAGATCCCCACTTCTTCTGTCGTACTCTGTATACTCCTTAATCTCACTATGCCTTTTCCAAAAAGTTCCGGGACAGTGCAGAAACTGCAATGAGCTCGGCAGCCTCTATTGGTTTCAAGGGTAGAGACGGGTCTATTTTGGGTAAAAATTTCGTAGTTACCTATTTGTCCGAATTCGCTATAATTCTCTATCGGCAAATCGCAATAAAACGGGATGGCATCGATTTCTTCCAGAGTAGGGCTTACCCTTGCTTCAAGAGCAACATATTTGCCATCAATTATTGCTGCGACTTGAGCCAAGCTTTCCATGGACAGTTTGTTGTTAACAAAATCTATCAGATCGGGGAAACTGCAGTCACATTCGTAAATACCCATGAAATTAATTTTTGGGAAATTTTCTAAGATAAGATTCTTCGAGTCAGAAATATGAACCCCGCCACAAATTATAGGAATATCGAAATCGTAATCTTTTACTTGGTGAGCAATTTCCTTCATTATGTCATGGGACATGCTAAACATGCAGCTTATTCCAACTAAATCCGGTTTGAAAACCCGGAGTCTTTCCAAGAGAATCTTCTTCCAACACTGGTAATCAAAGCCGTTTGTTCTGACAGCTGATAGAAGTTCAAAATTCAGATCCAGAATGTCGGGCTGATAACCTCGGTTTAGCAAATTTCTTGCCAGAACTCCACAGCCATAAGGGGGATAAATAGAATATTTTCCTCTCAGGGCTTTTTCGGCAAAGAAATCTTTCTCTTCGATCTGGTGCGGATGGATAAGGAGTATTTTATTACAAGGAAATTTTATCTTCTCTTTCAGCTTCTTGGCAATAGCAGCAACAGGAGCCTCTTCCGGCTGCATATTGACCAGTTTAAGGTCGATATTCACGGAAGCTCCTTTTTAAAAGAACCCAACAATAATCTAATTATGCTATAATAATTTATTCTCTTTGTCCAGTGTTGTTGTTTTTGAGGATGATGTTGTTGATATACTACATTGATCCCGTTAGAAGTCGCACAAAATGTGTATGATTACCAACTGGTCGTTATATGCTTCAATCGCTACATTATCAAAACTTTTTCTTTCTGGATCCACCAGGGCGACCTCTAATAGGATTGACACTTTTTGACCCCGCCCTTGAAAAGACTATATAATATATTAGAGTATAAACTGTAATAAAAACTTCTATTGCCCCACACAAATCTAATTCTTTTCAAGAGCGGGGTTGATATTTTTAAAATATTATGGACAATGCACAAAATACGAGAGTAGCCATTTTAATCTCAACAATGAACAGACCGGATTTTCTTATCCGGACATTAAACTACTACGCAAAGATGCGATCTCCGCATCCTGTTTATTTGGGTGACTCAAGTAATCCCGATAATATCGATATAATAAAGAAATTCATTAACAACTTGCAAGGCAGATTGGAAGTTCATTATAATTGGTATCCGCCAGTATTTGATAACTTAGAGAAAAATCTCTCCCTAATAAAAGAGAAATATACTGTTATAAGCGGTGATGACGATTATGAAATACCATCCTCTCTAATTAAGTGCGCAGAGTTTTTGGAGAATAATCCTGATTATGCTTCAGCCGGCGGTTATGGCGTTACTTTCAGACTAAAAAACAGCGGCTCATACGGAGAAATAGCCAGATTAGCAGATTATCCACGCATCTCGTTAGAGGCGGAAACCGCGTCGCAAAGATTGATAGATTTCATGAAAAATTATTTTACTATTACGTTCGCCGTCAACAGAACCGATCATATGAAAGAAATTTCAGTCGGCCACGTACCCATGATAGGGCCATGGAATGAATTATCCGGGAGTTGTTATTGCGCATTATCAGGTAAATCAAAACTGATTGATTGTCTTGGTTTTGTCCGCCAGATCCACGATCGCCAGTATTACGCCAACAGTATGGTTGATTGGTTGACTGACAAAAATTTCTACAATTCATACATATCGTTAAGAACGCTCCTTGCCGAAAAAATTGCAGAAAAAGATAAAATTTCTAAAGATAGAGCCGAACAAGTTGTTAAAGATTCATTTTGGGAATGTCTCCAGTTATATATGGCTAATTCGCAAAGAGATCAAAAAGGTAAGGATAAGCCGCTCAAAAATCGTAAAATGTTAAAAACGCTACGCTTAAAGATCGGGGCGTCGTTCCCTGTTTTAAAAACCGCCTATCGCCGATACCTAAGACCTTTCATCTCCGACAAGAAACAACTTCATTACGATGTACTTGATCCCCATTCGACTTATTATAAAGATTTTAAACCCGTGTGGGACTCATTCGGAGAGAGGGATTTACATACTCCGCAAAATATAGTATAAACCAAGCAAAGTAGCTCATTTAAAATGAGGTCGTATGGCTGAGCCAAAAATGCTCAAGGTCATCCAGCCGAATGAAAGTCCGCCCTATCCGGTGGCCACAAGACCGCCGTCTCGAGTTATAAAAATTGGCCAAGTCCAGCTCAATACAAGCTTCACAAATCAATACTATTTTCCGCTTGCAGCCGGAATGCTTCAGGCATACGCCAAAAAACATCTTCGATTTGCTGATCACTACGAATTCATCGAAATGATCTACAGATTCCCCAAGAACCGCAAAGAAATTGACGGGACGTGTGAAAGGTTAAGCGGTTGCGACTTAGTTGGCTTTAGCAACTATGTGTGGGGTGAACAGCATTCGTTAGCATTAGCCCGCGGATATAAACAGCGCAATCCAGACGGAATCGTTGTTTTCGGCGGACCACAGGTTCCTGATAGTAAAAAGCAGTTTCGTAGAGTCAGAACCGACGAACTGACCGAAGAAGAAAAAAAGAGGGACAGGATGAATTTTACTCCGGACTTTCATCGCCTGAATCCATTCATTGATATTTGCGCGCACGGCGAAGGCGAAAGAGTGTTCAGATATATTCTTGAACAAATGGCCATTGACGGTTGTTACGATAAGAGCCGCATTCCTTCGGCTAGCTACTTAGACGCGCGCGGCGACTTCCACTACAACAACAAGCTCGAGAGAATGAACGACCAAGAGTTAGCCCAGACACCGTCGCCATTTACCATGGGCATTTTTGACAAGCTCATGGCTTTAAACCCGGATCAAAAATGGATCTGGATGTATGAGACGGATCGCGGTTGTCCATATACTTGCAAATACTGCGATTGGGGTGGTGCTACAGAAGACAGGATCAGCCGATTTTTGATGGAACAAATATATACCGATATTATGTGGGCTGGCGAGCGCAGGATCCCATACGTATTTCTGTGCAATGCCAATTTCGGAATTGAGAAACGCGATGTACAAATCGCAGAATTTTTTGCGGAATGTAGAGCAAAATATGGATACCCGGAAGGTGTCTCAACCCAAAACGCCAAAAACCCAAAAAAACATTCAATCCAAGCGCTAAAGGTTTTAAAAAACGCCGGCTTGATCAAAGCGGCAGTAATGTCCCAGCAGTCCTTAAACCCCCTAACCCTTGTTGCAGTTGGGCGCCAAAATATGAAAATGGATGAATATCTTGAAATGCAAAATATGGCTGCGAAAGAGGATATTGATACAATGACTGACTACATTATTCCTATGCCGGAGGAAACGTATGAAAGTGTTATCGATGGAATTTCGACATTGATTAGAAACGGCCAGCACAATCGAATTCAATCAAACAATCTCTCCATTCTTCGCAATACAGAGATGGGAGACCCTGAATACCAAGAAAAGTATGAGTTTGAGATCGTCAAAACAAGGCTTATAAACCTGCACGGCAAGAAAGAAACGTTCGAAACAGGCATAGATGAATTTCAGGAGTTGGTGGTGGGAACCAATACCATGCCAGGTCCGATTTGGTTGAAGACCAGAACATTGTTCTGGGCAACGGATTTATTTTACTTCAACAAACTACTTCAGATTCCAATAATAATTCTCCACAAAGAATATAGCGTTGATTATGGCGAAGCAATAAAAGTATTATGCGACAATTTTGAAAGATACGGAAAATTCCCTATTTTGTCAGAGTTGAGGGATTTGTTTATTAAAACAGCCCAAGGAATGCGAAAAGGCGAAGAAGAATTTATTCACGCTCCAGAATGGCTTGACATTTATTGGCCACCCGGAGAATACGCATTAATTAAACTAGCCGTAGAGGGCAAGCTTGAATCCTTATATCAGGAAGCTGAACAGATTCTTTTTTCATACTTATCACAAAAAGGCATCGCGGTCTCGACGGAACTTTTGAGAGAAGCGATGACATTAAACAGGGCGTTGATCAAAGTTCCTTTCCAGACGGAAAATCTTAAGCTAACGTTAACTTACAATATTTGGGACATTTATAAAGCCGTCCGAATCGGAGAAAATCTATCTCTCGCTATGGGCAAATATGATTATGTGATTGACCGTACCACTGAACGATGGACAAGCTGGGAAGAATGGTATGAAAAAATGATCTGGTGGTCTAATCGTCAGGGCGCCTATCTTTATGGAAATAAAAATCTGATGCCTGACTTAGAGGGTCATCACTGAGTTCACCCCGCCCTGGCGGGGTTTTTCTTGACGTTTATCGCAAAAGAGATACAATCCAAAAAGCTTATTAACAAAGGATTGTGGTAATGAAATATAAATACCTTGGGTCTAGTGGAATCCTAGTATCAGAGTTAGGATTTGGTACATGGGGCATAGGCGGCGCTACTGAAGCCATCCCCTCATATGGCCCGACGGACGATAATGAATCGCAAAGGGCGCTGGAAAAAGCTTTTGATAAAGGTATAAATTTTTTTGATACCGCTACCGCCTACGGTCGGAGTGAAGAACTACTTGGCGAAACATTCGGTAATTCAAAAAGGGGTCGGGTAGTCATCGCAACAAAAGTGGGAATTTCAAAATTCTTTACACCTCAAAATTTCTCCGAACAGGCCATGGCCAAGTCTTTGGAAAGTAGTTTAAAAAGATTAAGAACAGATTATGTGGACTTACTTCAGCTTTTTAATCCTCCGATAACGAATCTGCCAACGGAAGATATCCTTGGGACATTGAACAAATTCAAAGACGAGGGAAAGATAAGAGCTATCGGAGCTTCTGTAAAGTCTCCGGCTGAGGGACTAATTGCTCTGAAATATACAGGTATAGTTTCTTTGCAGATTAATCTTAATATGATAGATCAACGAGCCGTAGATAACGGCCTATTAGAATCTGCCGAACGGCAAAACGTTGGAATCATTGCCCGCACACCCCTGTGTTTCGGTTTTCTCACCGGAAAAATAACAGATCTTAACTTTGGACTTGATGACCATAGGTCGCGCTGGCCCGTCGAACAACTTGAGCTGTGGCAAAAGGCATCCCAACTATTATCTGAAATTTTACCGGGCCCCAACTGGGCACTCAACCACCTTGCTTTGAGATTTTGCATGGACTCTCGGGCCGTAACATCGGTTATTGCCGGCCCGCTTACAACAAAAGAGGTTTTTGATAATATATTGGCAACCGAATTGCCCCCTTTGAGTCCGGAAACAATGAACAAGATTAGAAAGATTTACCGGGATAACAATGAATTTATATCCTCTAAATAAAAACTCCGTTCAAGGAGTTTTATTTTTCTCTAAAAAATCTTTGACAACTTTAAAATCATTAAAATATCTTGACTCCGACCGGTCAACATAATCAGGGGGGTTAATTTTGTAATAGATAGCTTTAAGAAACGGCAAATGCGAGATAAGATGTCTTAATTTTTTAATTTTGGATCGGCGCTTACCGGTAAAATCAGTTTTTACAACAGGTTCTTTATTGCTGGCATTAACCATGGCCATATCCGCGGAATAGTATAGATTTTCATACAAATACTTGGCAAATAGCCATTTGACTGTCCTTAGACTGTTTTCTTGAGAAATGCCCCTTTTTTGTAAAATCTGCAATACTCCTTCTTTGTAAAACCTCCAGTATTCAATAATAGCCGGAAATGAAAGAAAATCTTCTCTAAGACGGTGATTTGGAAACCGAATAATGCTTCTTTGCATAATATACCCCAGCTTATCAAGCATCTTTGATTTTCCGGACATTATCAGCAGATTAAGTACTAAAAATTCGAACATGTCCTCCATAAGAGAAACGTTTTTTGTAATATTGCGCATATCCCTTTCTACCTCAATTCTGGTGACGGCAAAGCAAATAAACGGCATGGCCTTATTGGGAGACGAGAGATCCTGTATCCGGACAAGCATATTATCATCTTCGATTGATCTGCCGAAGGGCCGTGTCTGGCGCTCAATAATACCATAAGGCTTATTAAAATCTTCTTGCGTAAAATAAACATTTACCTGTTTGCCGGCGCAAGTTCCATAGTCAGGATGCTCTTCCAAAAAATCAGCGCACTCAGAAATTGTTTTCGGGATCATAATATCGTCGTCATTCACCGCCATACAGTATTTTTCCTTTATTAACGGCATTAGACTATATGTACAATCCTTTCCGGGAGGAGCCCATTGGTAAGTAATCTCAAAATTTTTAAATTTCTTGATCCCACTTTTTATTTTTTCGGCATTTTCCTCGTTACTGCTGTCTGAAATATATACCGGATGAGGGCTTTTCATTTGCTCGTAGAACTCAAACTGCCTCAAGATAAAATCGGGGCGGTTCATTGTTGGGATTATGATAGCGACCTTGGTCATAGATTTTAAATTAAAAAGTAAAAATTGATTTTTAACTTTCTTAATTTTTCTCTATAAAATCCTTAACTATTTTAAAATCCTGATAATATTTGGACTGGATATTATCCGCATATACAGGCGGATTTATCTTTTGATATATCTTTTTTAACATATGGATTTTCCTCGCAAAATGCTTTAATTTGCTTTTCAGCTTTTTTTTGAAATTAATTTTATGTTTTAGGTCATTAAGAACGACGTCTTGAGTGTTTAAAGTAAACTGACGACTTAGAAAAAAAGTAAACAACCATTTTACGGTACGCAGACTTTCTTCCATGGACATACCTTGCCGATGAAGAAGACCGGCAAATTCTCTTTCACATGTTTTCCACTGTTCATGCATGTCAGGCGACAGAAGAAAATCAATATATGAATTATAAAACAAGGGAGCGTGTCTTTGCTTATGTATTTGCATTATATATCCTAATTTATCTAATGTTTTTGACTTACCGAAGCTAAGAAGGAGATTGACAACTAAAAATTCTTCCATATGGCTGGCTAGAAAAAAATGCCTCGTAATATCTCTCATCGCTCTTTCATCGTCGGTCTTTCTAACTGAAAAAACTATAAATATAGGTTCTTGGAAGAGATCTTTAACGCGTATTCTAAGATCGTCGTGTTCAGCTGATCGATTGATAGGAGGACTTATCCTGAGAATCTTTCCGAATAAACCAACATCATTCTCTAATCGAATATTTATTTGCTTACCCATACAAGTCCCGTAACCGGGATTTGACTCCAAAAAATTAGCGCATTCTGAAATTGTTTTTGGAATAATCAAATCGTCATCTCCCATCTGAATACAATACTTTTCTTTTACTAAAGGTGTCAACTGATACAAACAATCTTTCCCTGGCGGAGCCCACTGGTAAGCAATCTCAAAATTTTTAAATTTTTTGATGCCATTTTTTATTTTTTCGGCATTTTCCTCGTTGCTGCTGTCGGAAATATAAACCGGATGAGGGCTTTTCATTTGCTCGTAGAACTCAAACTGCCTCAAGATAAAATCGGGGCGATCCATAGTCGGAATTATAATGGCTACTTTCATCATATTAAATCATAATATACCAAACTTTGTTGATAAGACAAGTTGACACCTGTTGATACTTTTTGATACTTTAAACTTTAAATATTAGCCAACCAAACTAAACAAAATGTCAAAAAAAACAAAAACAAGTTTTATCCCCTACGGCCGGCAAAAAATTGATGACAATGACATTAAAGCCGTTGTTAAGGTTTTGCGTTCGGATTGGCTGACCCAAGGTCCCTCTGTAAAACAGTTCGAGAAATCGCTGGCAAAATATTGTGGCGCAAAGTTTGCCGTCGCGGTTTCAAACGGCACGGCCGCTCTTCATTTGGCCTACCTTGCTGCCGATTTGAATGCTGGTGATGAAGTTATCACAACACCAAATACATTCGTGGCAACTTCCAACATGCTTGTGGCTGTCGGAGCAAAACCGGTTTTTTGCGATATTCGACTCGATAATTATAATCTGGACGAAACAAAAATTGAAGAACTTATCACGCCAAGAACAAAGGCCATAGTCCCCGTTCATTTTGCCGGCCATCCCTGCGAAATGGACAAAATATTAGGCCTCGCCAGAAAACATAATCTGCTCGTGATTGAAGACGCCTGCCACGCCCTAGGCGCTTCTTATAAAAATAAGAGGGTTGGGTGTATCGGCGATATGTCGGTCTTCAGTTTTCATCCCGTCAAATCAATAACTACCGGCGAGGGCGGAGCTATCTTGACCGATAACCCTGAATTTTATAAAAAACTGGCCCATCTTCGAACTCACGGAATAACTAAAGATAAAAACGGATTCAACGTTATGACCGCGCTTGGTTATAATTATAGAATCACCGACATTCAAACGGCCTTAGGTACAAGCCAGCTCAAAAAATTGGATAAATTCGTAAAGGCAAGACAAAAAGTTTTCAATACTTATAAAACCGAGCTGGCAAAGGTAAAAGAGATCTCCACCCCGTCAACAAGCCCAAATACCGCCTCTTCAAATCATCTTTTCGTCATCAGGACGAAAGATCCGGCGAAAAGAGATCCGCTTGCCAATTTTCTTAAACAAAACGGTATCGGCGTAAATTTCCATTATCCGGCTGTATATTCCCACCCCTACTACCGCAAAAATGGTTATCAAAAGATTGTCCTTAGGAACGCAGGTCTATATCACAACTCCTGCATCACGCTTCCACTTTTTGTGACGCTAACAAAGAGTCAAATAAAATATGTGTGCAATAAAATAAAAGAATTTTTTGTATGAAAACATATCTACTTTTCGAGATAGCCAACTCCTGCGCCGGGTCGAGTAAATTAATACAGAAGTTGATTGATTCTCTGCCGCAAGAAAAAAACTCCGGAATCAAGTTCCAGGTTTATAAATACGATGAAATCGCCTTATCCGACTACGAATGGTATCCGGTTTACAAACAAACTTTCATAAATGCGCAAAACTGGGAAAAGATTTTTATCCACGCCAAAAGCAAGAGCTTTGATATTTGGATAGATGTTTTTGATCTTTACAGTGTTGAAGTCCTTAAAAATAACCTGCCTCTAGTAACCGGCATAAAGCTCCAGTCTTCTGTTTTAAATAATCTGAAAGTATTGACGGCGCTGTCTGAAACAATAAAGAGCAGCAAAGTTAAAGTAATGTTAAATGTTGCCGGCAGAGACCTGCCAAACATTAAAGAGATGCTTAAAGATATAAAATCAAATTATTTTGACAACGAGATAATACTTCAGACCGGATTTCAAGGCTATCCCACCGATAAAGAAGACCTAACCATTAGCAAGGTGCAGATCTTAAAATCTGAATTTCCCAATACAACGATATCCTACGCTGACCATGTTGACGGCAGTTCGCCCCTTGCATTTGATATTCCGGTCTTTGCCGTATTGGCCGGAGCTGGACATGTCGAAAAGCATGTCTGCTTAGATAGGAAAAATACAAAATATGACTTCCAGTCGGCAATTGAGCCCTACGAATGTGATCTATTAATCTACAAGCTTAACGAAGCCGAAAAAATATTAGGAACAAAATTTATACCAGACAAAGAAGCAAATTACCTTAAAACGACAATCGAAAAACCGATTTCTTCCGTTTCCATGCGAACTGGCGATATCATAAATTTTAAAAACTTTAACTTTAGAAGAACCGGCCAAAACGGTTTGACTGTGGCTGAAATCAAAGATTTAATGCAAAAGAGATATGTATTGGCAAAAGACATAAAACCGGGTAAAACAATAACGAAAAGCGATCTTAAAAAAGCCCGAGTGGGAGTGATCATCGCCTGTCGGATGAAATCTACCCGATTAAAACATAAAGCCATTCTCCCTATTCAGGGCCTGGCATCAATTGAAAGATGCATCTTAAACGCCAAGAAAATAAAGTCAGCCGATGAAATTATTCTAGCTACCTCTACTCTACCTGAAGATCAAGTTCTAAAAAAATACGCCTTAAGGCATAAGATACACTTCTTCGTCGGAGACCCAGAAGACGTAATAATGCGTTATCTGGGAGCAGCCGATAAATACAAGCTTGATATTACTATCCGCGTCACCGGAGATTGCCCCATAGTATCCTACGAGATGGCCGAATTTTTACTGCAGAGACATTTTGAACAAGGCAACGATTACACCGGCCCTAAAGAGTATTGCACCGGACAAAACAGCGAAATATACAGTGTAAATACTTTAAAAAGAGTCATTGAATATCTGGGCGATGCTAGACACTCCGAATATATGACATGGTATATGCTTACCAACAAAGACATCTTTCAAGTAGATATGGCCGAATTGCCAAAAGAATGGATCCGCACTTACCGGCTGACATTAGATGTCCAAGAAGACCTAGATATGTTTAATGCCTTATTTGAAAAACTAGGCAAGAAAGAAGTTAGTATAAAAAACGTATTTAATGTTGTTGACAAGAATCCGTGGATACACGAACTCAATGATGCCATGATCCTTAAGTACAAATCGGATAAAAAACTGATGGATATACTGAACAAGGAGACCAAAATAACCTTGTCAAAACTTAAAAAATAGTTTAAGGTATTGGGGGTATTTAAAAATAGGCCAACATGCATTCAAAAATGGAAGTTATCATTGTTCTCGGCGGCTGGTTTGTGCAGGAACCAGACGGAAATTGGAGAACTATGAATTTTAATGAAATCGATGGTGAGGGCCTGATGTCTGGCGATAGAGTAAGAGTTGTTGCTGCAAGTTTTTTGAGTAAAAAGGATCCTGGCCTTAAAATCATAGTCTCTGGCAGCAAGGGCCGGCTAAACCAAACTAATTGTCCAACCTTAGCAGCGGTCCTGAAAAGAGAACTAGTCGAGCTTGGAGTAGATCCAAGAAACATTATCGAAGAAAACAAGTCAACCGGAACATTCGGACAATTGAAAGAATCTCTGGAAATGGTCAGAAAATTAAAATTTTCTGAAGTCGGGATCATCTCGAACAATTATCATCTGCCCAGAATCGAGGAGATGTTAAGATATATTCCTAACTTAAATTGTCAAATTAGATTGATATCAGGCGAAGAAATTGCAATTAAAAATGATCCTGAATTCTGGACACAAGAAGTAAGAGACGCCTACGCAAGTAAAGCAATGAAAAAAAGAATGGCCCTTGAACAGAAAGGTGTCCAAGATATTAAGGATGGGAAATATAAATTTAATTAAAAATGCCAAAATTGATTACGGTAAAAACCCCAAAAGGCAACATAAATATAGGACCGGGTTCCCCGGTTTTTATTGTTGCTGAAATATCATGCAACCACCGTCAAAAGTATGGTGAAGCAGCAAAATTAGTTAAAGCCGCGGCCAAAGCCGGCGCTGACGCGGTAAAATCCCAGACCTACACTCCGGATACTATAACCCTAAATTCAGATAAACCGTGGTTTGTCATAGGCGGAAAAGATAATCCGAATTCCTGGCAAAAACTGACATTTCATTCCATTTACAAGCAAAGCTATACTCCCTGGGACTGGCTACCTAAACTTAAAAAGTTAACCGAATCTCTGGGCATGGTTTTCTTTACATCTGTGTTTGACGAGACCGCTGTGGATTTTAACGAGAAAATGGGAGTTTCATTGTACAAAGTCGCATCCTACGAAGCAACCCATATTCCCCTTCTTGAAAAAATAGCTTCTACGGGAAAACCGATTATCATCTCTATTGGATTTGCTTCTCAAGTCGAAATTCAAGAAGCCGTCAAAGCGCTTAGAAAAGCGGGAGCGAGAGAGATCGCTGTACTTCACTGTCTGACCTCGTATGCGGTTGCGCCGGATAGCACAACAACGCACCTGAGAACAATCCGAGATATCCAGCAGCGCTTCAACGTCGTCACCGGATTATCCGACAATAACGGCGAAATTAATCTGCCAGTCATGGCCGTTCTGGCCGGCGCATCAGTGATCGAAAAACATCTAAATCTCCGCCATGGCAACAAAAGTTTTGATGACCGATTTTCAATTGACCCCAAAGAGCTTGCAACGATGGTTAGGAAAATACGTGAAGCAGAAAAATTTTTGGGTAAAGTCCACTACGGCCCCAACAATGATGCCGAGCGTCACAATCGCAATTTCCGCCGTTCAATTTTCGCCTCTCAAGACATAAAAAGGGGTGAAAAATTAACAAGCCGGAATATCAAGGTGGTTCGTCCCGCATACGGATTAGCCCCAAAATACTATTACAAAGTTATCGGAAGAGTAGCCAAAATGGATATAGAAAAAGGAACACCACTCAAAATGGAGTATTTTAAAAAACTAGATTGACCTGTGTTAAAATTTTTGTTAACCTAATCTCGGTTTATTAAAAAGGTGTATTACCCAATGAAACCAATCATCCGACCAGCACGATTAAGCGATGCTAGGGCAATCTTGAAAATCCGCAACGAACCGGCATCTTTGGCCGTTTCAGCTGGCTCGGAGCCAATCCCTCTAGCTCAACACCTCGCTTGGTTTGAGAATAAATATTTTAAACAAAGTGGGAGCTTGTGCTTTGTGGTAGAACTGGATGGAGTTGTTGTCGGTTATTCCCGCTTTGATTTGGATGAGGACCAGTATTTAATTTCCGCTGCTATTACTACTTCAATGCATGGAAAGGGCATCGGCAATATCCTATTCAAAGAATCGATAGAACAGCTAAATCCTCAAATACCTATCTGGGGCGAACCCCTAAAATCGAATCATGTTTCAATAAAAATACTTGAACGATGTGGTTTTAAAAGAATATCCGAAAGCGATAAGTTTTTTCTCTACAAACTTATAAGAGCTTGAAAGACCTTTGCGGGTCTTTTTAAATGATTACCTGGCCTTTACTGTCCAGATGTCGCCCCATTTGTAGGGGTCAAAACGTTTATCGTCTTTAAGAGATTCTTGAGTAGTAGCAGTTGAAGCGCAAACAAGAATCGTATCATCGGCAAGAGAAACCCAGCCATTAGCATAAAATGGCGGGATAACTATTAAGTTATTTTTTCTTACTGAACTAACGAATTGATATTTTTCATCCGGTTTATTCGGGTTCAAAGCAACAAATTTGGCCGAACCGGATACGATAACAAAAAACTTCCACTCTTTTTTGTGATAATGGAATCCGCGGACAACTCCCTTTGAGTCATTACAAACATAATATATTCTCTTGACCCGACCTGCCTTAGGAGCAATTTCCTCTAGACCATTTATAAAAGGCGCAAAAGTTCCCCGATCATCGGCAAAAACAGGATATTCAACGGCTCTGGGTTGATTGTAGTTTACTTTGACCATATTTTTTTACCATCTTTCATTAAACCCGCTAAATGTTTTTCATTATGATGAATCGGTTCTTTCGAAGACGCCCTATTAGAACTAGCCAACAATGCCATCTCTTTTATGCCATGTTCTAAATTATACTTCAACCCATTAAGAAGTCCCGCTCTTTTTGCCTTATCGGTATTAACATGATAATTGCGCTCATCTTGAAATGGCTGTTCAGTTGTCTCAATCTTAGATTTAGTCAGGTTGCCAATTCGTTTAGCTAAGTCCTGTATTTGGCAATTTTCAGTGGTCAAGTTATAAATTCCTTTTGCGCTGTTATCAAGGCCGTTAACAAAAGCCATAGCGATGTCTTTCACGTGAATAAAAGGTCTCCACTGCGTACCGCCAAAGTAAGTTAGCTTGCCTTCATCAATAGCTTTGAAACTTAACAAATTAACAGCCAGATCCATACGAACCCTGGCGTGATAGTCAGAGACACCATACGCGGTACCAATACGATACATTAAAACGTTCGGGTGTTTGACAAGGACCGACTCTACTTCAAGTTTGCTTCTGGCATACAGAGAGAGCGGATTTGTTGGAGACGATTCAGTGAGCATAGAATTACTCTTGCCATAAACCGAGCAGGTTGAAGCAAAAAGTATCCGTCCTTTGTAATTTTTGGTCAGCCATTTAACGGGTTCAACATTGACCGCCCTGGTCATCCATTCGTCTATCTGACAACCTGGATCGCCGACGATTGCCGCCAGCCAAATAACATGAGTATATTTAGACAGAATGGACTTGAGTTTTTTGTAATCACGAATATCGCCATATATAAAATCAACCGGCTTTAAATACTGGTGCTCATAGACAAGCTTGTCATAAACACTAAATGGAATTTTTTTGGCAATTAAAATATCGGTTACCGCTCCGCCGATATATCCGGCTCCGCCGACGACAAGAACTTTGATTTTGTTATTGTTTCCCATATAATTTTTATATAGTAACAAAGATAAGCCACAATGCAACATCTATTATGTTGATATCTGTTGACACCTTTTGACATCTTCTGATACTCTTTATATGGGTCAAAAACTAGACTAGAATTTTATGCTAGCAAGTATCGTCAAAAAAATCAAGAGCGTTCCAAGCTATCTTTACAGGAACTACGCCGCTCCCAAAATTTATAGTATTCGAGACAGAAAGATTTTATCAAACAATTTGGAACTTAAGGGTAAATATGTCGGCCAGCGTTGTTTTATGATCGGCGCAGGACCATCTATAGCTGACATTGATCTTTCACGATTGAAACAAGAGTATACTTTTGTAGTCAATGAATTTGAAAATAATAAACATCATCAGGCTTTAAAACCTACCTTCCACCTCATATCGGAATCAAACTATTTTAATGAAAATGGGCCGGAGTATTGGCAAGGTCGTTTTAAAGAAAAAAGTCGTGTTATTTCCACGGATACAACCATGATCATTAATTTAAAAGCAATACCGTTTATCAACAAATACGGCTTATTTAAACAGCACAAGATATATTATATTGGCACACAGGGAATTTTCAGCAACAATCTGCCTTTCAATATAAACCTTGACCACTACGTTCCCAGTCCCAAAAATTCAATTTTAATGTGCATTATGGCCGCCGTATGGATGGGTTTTAACGAAATTTATCTTATTGGCTGTGAACACAGTTTTCTAGCCCAACCCTTGGGTAAAAGTCAGACCCTTGGATTTAGCCATAGCTATGAGGACGAGACCTCCAACCTGGATACTGCCGATAACGAGACCCTAAAGAAATATCTTGACCTTAAAACATTAAGTTTTACCTATGAAGACCACATCGCCCAAATTCTTCAACTATTCAAAAACTACAGATTATTCTACCAAAAAGTCAAACAACTTTACCCCAACACCAAAATATTTAACGCTACGCCAAATAGTTTTTTGGATGTCTTTCCTTTTAAAAAATTGGGGGGAATTAACCTACCGGATAAAGATTCTGGATGAAACAATTCAACCGTAAAACCATAAGAAGAATTTTAAAACCGGCTTGGTTTTATTTTATTAGAAAATCATTGAAACCAATTAGCCAGAGATACGGAATGAATCGCGGAACTCCGATAGATCGTTATTATATAAATAAATTTTTGTTAGAAAATAAAAAATATATTAAAGGCGCCTGTTTAGAGATAAGGGATGGTCGTTATGGTCAAGCATATCAAGATCAAATAGAAAAATCGGATATATTGGACATAGATCCCCAGAATAAAAATGCTACTATCCATGGCGACCTGCGAGAATTAAAAGTTGCCGATAATACCTACGACTGCATACTATTGACCCAAGTTCTCCAATATATTGACGATATTGAATCTTGTATAAAAGAATGCCATAGAATTTTAAAAACCAACGGTACGCTTTTTATAACTGTGCCTATAATGTCTCGCCTTGATCCAAAATCTCTTGAATATTATCGATTTACTCCAAATAGATTACAATTTATTTTGCAATCCATATTTAAAAAAGAGAAAATCAGAGTAAGGGTCTTCGGCAATATTCTTGTGGGGCGAGGGTTTTGGGTCGGACAGGCCGCCGAAGAATTTTCCGTTAAAGAACTCGACCATTTCGATCCAATGTTTCCTATTTTAGCTGCCGCTTTGACGGTCAAATAAATGAAACGTGTAATTAGAAAACTGGCGTTATATAATTCTGCCAAATATATTTATTACAGCTTTGGTCAATACCGCCGACATTTGCGGAATTTATTTAAACCAACAGCCCGTATTTTGATTTATCATCGAATAGCAGATCCTCAAAATGATCCATATTTATTATGTGTCAGTCCGCAAAATTTCCATGCTCAAATAAAATTTTTAAAAGAAAATTTTCGCGTTGTGCCGCTGGTTCAGCTTGTTCAGGAAGTACGTTCTAAAAAGTTAAAAAACGAAACCGTAGCTATTACCTTTGACGACGGCTATGTCGATAATCTTCACAATGCCTTACCAATTCTTGAAGAATATGGGGTCCCCGCCACTATCTTCATTACCGCCGGTTATGTGGGAGGAAGCAAACCTTTCTACTGGGATGCGCCAGAAGGCGTGGATCTCAACGAAAGGGTCCCGATGGCAAAACCATCGAGGATCCTCGACAGAGTCGGGACAACCTCGGAATTGGGGCGGCCAATGACCATAGACGAGGCCAAAACCCTCTCTGGGGCCCATTTAATCGAAATTGGAGGCCATACCATAAGCCACCCCAAACTGGACAAAATACCTGAAAATGATCAATTTAGAGAAATAGCAGGAGGGAAAAGAATCATTGAAAAAATGCTTGATATCCCTCTGTTAAGTTTCGCCTATCCATTCGGAGGCAAAGATAGTTTTGATAAAACAACGATTGAATTGGTCAAAAAAGCCGGCTTCCAATACGCCTGCTCCAATATTCACAAAAGAGTTACGAATAGGTCAAACGTATACGCCCTTCCCCGCTTCATAGCCCGCAATTGGAACATAGAAGAATTCAAAAAAGAAATGACAAAATGGGTATGAACATTCTTCAAATAAACACGATAGACAAGAAAGGTGGAGCGGCAAAGGTCGCTTCTTCACTGAAACAAGAACTGGGAAAAAGAGGTCACACAACCTCGGTGTTTGTCGGGAGAAAGTATTCTGACGAGAATAATATAAAATTGCTTAACGATGCACACTCTGTCTCCGGTAAAATTCGACGGAAACTCGCTTATTGGCTGGCCAACGATATCGATATTTTTTCTTCCGACCATATTTTAAAAACTCCGGAATTTAAAAATGCCGATATTGTTCATTGCCACAATTTGCATAGCAACTACTTTAATCTGGTAACTTTGGAAAAAATGGCGACAATTAAGCCGGTCGTCTGGACATTTCACGATATGTGGCCGATTACTGCTCACTGCGCCCATTCATTTGATGGCAAATTAAAAAAAAGCGGTTTTTTTTCTTGTCCTAGTTTAGATATATATCCGCCTATTGCCTGGCATAATGAAAAATATTTGGAGAACAAAAAAGCAAAAATTTACTCAAACTCAAATTTTCACATTGTCACTCCCTCAAAATGGCTGGCGGAAAAAATAGGTCAAAGTATCTTAAAAAACAAACCCCTATCGGTTATTTATAACGGCATTGACACAAATATCTTCAAACCATTGAGGTCAGACCTCAATAAATTGAGGTCAGACCTCGGATTGCCCACAGACAAGAAAATAATTTTATCTGTTGTTAAAAAACGAGACGATCCGTGGAAAGGATGGCCATTCATAGTTGAAATTGCTGAACAATTCAAAGACAGCAAAGATATTATTTTCATAAATATAGGCAGAATCGCAGGCGACGGAAGCAATTTACTAGGCATTCCACCCGTTAGCGAAGAAGAAATACTGGCAAAATACTACTCCGCTGCCGATATCCTTCTCTACCCTTCAATAGCCGACAACTGTCCCCTGGTAGTCTTAGAAGCGATGACTTGCGGCTTACCCGTTGTTTCATTCAATACCGGAGGTATACCGGAATTGGTTGAACATAAAACCAATGGCTATATTGCTGAATATAAAAACACCAACGACTTAAAAGTTGGCATTGAATATTTATTAAACCTATCTTCCCAAGAAATAGAGAAGATGGGAAAAGATTCTATAACTAAAATAAAATCCAGCTTTACGCTGGATAAAATGGCGGGACAATATATTAATCTGTATAGACAACTTCTTAAATAAAAAGTTGTCCGCTACTGTTTCGGCGCCATTGAACGAATTATATTAATCCTTTCCGGCTTGTTCAAGAATTCCCACGCTTTTCTGGAAACAAATTCGATGTATTTAGGATCTATTAAAGTTTTCATCGATGGCCACAACCAGTCAAGATCGGCTATTTCAATACCTGGCAACAACAGATCGTTCTGAATCACGTGATCATAGAGAGCCGTACCGGGAAAAGGCGTTACTATGGTGAAATTGACATATTCAGAACCGGCGTCCATATGCCGCTTAGCGATCAGAATCGTGGTGAGCAGTTCTTCATATGTCTCGTCCGGATAGCCAATGAGGTAGCAACTTGAAACGGTGATGCCCAGTTCGTTTGCTTTTCTTATCAATGCGGATATGTCGTAATTTTCATGGCTTATCTTACCAGAAGCCCATTTATCTATGATCCTTTGGGAGCCGGACTCAACGGGAAACGAGAGTCGCTTAAAACCGGCTTCCGCCATTGTCTCTAACATTTCTTCATCAATAATAATTCGACCGTTGCCATCATTTTTGTGCAGATGAGATAAATTTACTCCGTTAACATCGCCGAGATTAAAGCCGAATCTGATCAGCATTTTAAATATTTGCAATGCTCTTTTCTTTTTTGCTAAAAGGGAATCATCTTCAATATATATATCTTCAGCACCAAGGTCTTTAATCAAGGCCATTTCTCTTTGGATCCGCTCTACTGACTGAAATCTAAACCTGCCTATATTCCCCGTATCCGAACCCTTTTGTTCTCCAGAAATATGGCAAAAACTACAAGCATACGGACATCCTCTTGAGGTCGTAACCGAAACATAGGGCAAGGGCTTATCAAGCTGGCCAACAGTAAGAACACCCCCGTGAGGTCTGGCAATTTTCCAGATACGATCAAGAGGCAATAAATCTCTGGCCGGAATAGGCAGTAAATCCAAGTTATCTTCCACATAAATCATAGGATTAACTTGAACTCGCCCGTTCTGCATAAAAGCGAGCCCAGAAATACCAGAAAAATCTCGGCTTCCTTTTCTAAGAATATTGCCAATTTCAACTATTGTTCTTTCCGCTTCTGAAATACAAATCAAATGAGCACCGGCATCAAAGAACCTTTTCATTTGAGTGCGGGCATTAATACCGCCCATTATGATCAGCTTGTTCGGATAAGCGCGTGATATCAGTTTAACCAACTCCTCAACCATATATGTTTGCGGAGTAAAAATAGAACTGACGCCTATTACATCAAAGTCGGCTATCTCGCGAACAATATCTTCCGGAGCCATGCCGATCCTTACCATTCCATTTGATAACGGCATTTGACGATAGAAACTTTGTTCAAGTGAATATCTGTCATTCCCCAGACAACAATCTAAAATATTAACATGGAATCCGGCATCCCGCAGAGCTGCAGCTAAATATAAATTACCCAAAGACGCTTCCGGCTTGACGGCCCCCAAGCGCAAATTGAATCGTTGCGGCGCATACATTAATAAGAATTTAGGCTCCTTAATATTTTTAACGATACTGGGCGGATCTTTCCAGATTCGTAAGGGAATCCCGGTTTGCGTTCCCATTTTTAAAGTACCCTGAATAAAAACCAGCTTAGATCAAAGTATCAAAAAAGGATTTGAGTGGCAATCCTGTCCTATAATTCTCCGGCCTTATCCAAAAGATTTTTAGCTAAAACAACAGACCTTAGCTTGTCCTGATATAGTTTGTGGCCATTTTCGGCTATTTTTTCGGCTTCAGAATAATTATTCTTGATCCATAATATTTTATCGGCCAATGATTTCTCGTCCGCGGGACCGCATAAAATACAGGTCTCATCCGGCGTCAAAAGTTCCAGCACGCCGGTATTGGCAGAGGTTAGATAGGGCAGACGCATTGAAAGAGTTTCGTAAACCTTATGAGGAAGAGTTCTTTTTAAGCGGACATGGTGTGATAATTGGCCGAGAGAAATGTGGCACGACTGCATTATTATTCTTAAGGCATCGTAAGAAAGATAATCCGTAACGTGCTTTAAGTTCTTAATATCCATGTCTTTGATAAGTTTTTCGGTTTTTTTCAAAAGCAAACCCCCGCCGATAAGGATAAAATTTATGTTTTTATTTTCCAGGATTTTGGCCACCCTCACTATATATTCCGCGCCTGCCTCGGGCATTAATGCGCCTCTGAATAAAACCGTGAAAACATCCTGTTTGGGTACAGAGGGATCATGATAAAATTTACTCTCGTCGCAACCGATCCAGCTACGACATAATTTTTTCTTGGAAACTTTAAATATTTTATTGAAAAAATTGGCCTGCTCATTACTCTCAACAAGAGTCAGATCCGCACTATGCACGGCCAAAAAATCCAATAGCCAATAATAGAAACCCTTTAACGAAAATTTTGAGGCTAATTGCCTCGAAATTACCATTCTTTCATATTCTGAAAGAATGGCATTATAAATAATTTTTTTACGGCAAAAGGGCCTAAGGAAAAAAGCTAAAAGTTGGCTGTTATAGCCGATTATTACCATATCGGCATCTTTTGAATTACGCTTATAAAAGACCGGCGCTTTAACCAAACCTAAAACACCCTTTTGAATCTGAACATCCGAAACCTGAACATTATTCTCTCGCAGTCCCTTAATAAGAACGGCATTCAAAGAATAATCCAACCTTGTCCGACTTATGTAAAGAATTTTCTTTATCTGGTCATTTGTCATTTGTCAATAATTCCAACTCTTTCTGCCAATTATAATCTCCCCAGTGTCTGTATTTTTGCCTTAGTTTTTCATTCTCATATCCAGGATGACAGCCTAATTCAACAACTTTGTCCGGGTATTTTTTGGCAAGAGCTTCGGCGTGCTTTATGTCGTCATCATTCATATTTCCGGCGTTGATGAAGCCGACAAAAAAGTCATTGCAGTCAAGGCCGGCTTTTTTGATTTTTTTCTTGACCGCCGAAGATAAGAAATTTAAAAATAGCAGTTGAAGTTTTCTGAATAACTTACCGCCGGATAAGCTAGCCGACTCGTTTACAACCCTTATATACGGGATATCGTACTCTGCGGCCAATTTTATGCATATATTCATGATCCCCGGCAACAAGTGCAAATGCTGGTTGCCGTTTATAAAAGACGGTTTAATGCCAGTCTGAATAATTTTTTTGACCTGCGCCTCAAACTCTTGTCGAATATGATCTTTTTTAACCAGCCCTAAAATATATTTCAAGAAAAAAATGCGGTGATTTTTAGACATTAATTCTCCCGACACGACCGACCTTTGTTCAACCGAGTTCAGGTGGACTCCGATATTCTTAAGCCCGGCATCTATAATTTGTTTGGTTGCATCGTCAAACGCCTCGCCGTTAGCCATCAAAGAAGCCCCGCTGATTTTCTTCTCTTTCAATAAAAAAATGATCCCGTCGTTAACGGACTCATGAAGACCGAGATCGTCGGCAATAATTTTTAAGTTAGGATGTTCAATCATTCTCAAGATTTTTTGTTTCGGCAACAATATACACTGGCCGGCCCTTTATTTCATTGAACATCTTATACAAATACTCGCCCATAACGCCAATGACCATTAGTTGAATGCTTCCTAACGCCAAAACAACCAGGGTTAATGCGGACAAGCCCTCAATGAGATTTTCCGGATACAGGTATTTCTCTACGACAACGGATGCGCCATAACCGATACTTCCCAGAAAAATTATCAAACCTATCCAAAAAGAAAGTCGGAGAGGAAAAGCGGAAAATGATGTTACGCCGTTTAAAATAAAGCGGGCCAATCCCCTGATAGAAACCCCCTTGCCAAATTTGCGGGCCCTTATTACATACGGCACATACTTTTTTTTAAAACCCACCCATTGAGCCAGTCCCCTGAAAAACTTTTCCCTCTCGGGCAATTTTTTAATTACTTCGACAACTCGTCTTTTGTACAAAACAAAGTCGCCGGCATTTTTAAACTCAAGGCCAGTAGCCACGCTCAAAAACTTGTATATCGCCTTCCCGACTAGCTCCCTCAAAAAAGACCTCTGTTCGACGGCCATTCGTTCGGCAATAACAATATCGTATCCAGCCTCGGACTGCTTAACAAGTTCTCTGATCACTTCCGGCGGATGCTGAAGATCACTGTCCATCGTCACCACCATATCTCCGCTTGAAGCGTCTATGCCGGCGCTTATAGCCGCCTGGTGCCCGAAATTCCTTGAAAAACGGATAATCTTAACTCTTGGATCTTTGTCTGCATATTCATTCAAAATATCCGAGGTCTTATCGCGAGAGCAATCGTCAACAAAAATTATCTCGTAGTTTTTATTTAAAGAATTACAAACGGAAAAAAGCTCCTTCATTAGTTCCGGAAGGGACTTTTCTTCGTTGAAAATGGGCAGAACTATTGATAAATAGATGTATTTTGGCTGGTTATTCATTCGCAAAATTATACATAAATCGATAAGGGTTGTCGAGTTAATTCGAAGGTAAAGAGCGGCAATCAAAAATATAAGAGTCTACATATTTATCGGTGAATTTTTGAGCTATTTCACACCTGGATATTAACTTCCAATATAAACTATTTTTATCAATAGCCGGAAAATCAACAATCATATAATGCCCCCCATGATAAGTAAGCCTTTGGCTGTAATCACGGGAAGGGGCCGTATAAAATCTTCCAGTATACTTATCCGCTATTTTCAAATAATAAACTCCTGCGTCATAATACGTAACCACATCGTTAATCTCTTGATCGCTGATCACGCGCTCAACAGACGCTTTCGTAATATTATTTACATTTCCATAAAAAGCGCCGGTCAAATTTTCACTTGAAAGCAAAAGATTATAACCAACCCCGAAAACAATAAAAAAGGCAACCGCCATTTTTTTCTTATTAAACAAAAGCCACAGAAAACCTACAACCCATACCCACAAAACAAATTGCGCCGAGACATAAAATCCTATCGGCCCGGAACCGCCGGTCATAGGAATAAGAAAGTTAAAGTCCAGATCTTTGACTTTTTGCACATAGGCCTCTTTGGGATTAAGAGGCACGACATCATAAGAGATCAAAAGTGTAAAAGCCAAAAAAACCGCAAACCCCAATATGCTAAATAAAAAACGTCTTTTATCCAATCCTGAAAGCAACGAATAAATAACATGGCCGCTTATGATAACTGCCGGCGCTATTATGAACATAAAATATCTCTCTATGGGAAGCCTGGCAAAATCAAAAATTACAAGATAAAACAGAAAATTGAATAAAGTATATATGTACCAGATGCGATATTTTATGAAAAGATCTTTCCTGAACAACCCGTAAACCACCGGCAAGAATAAGAACGGAGAGAGCCAGATAAAGAATTTGAACATGCGCAAAAACAATTCAAAATAAGCCCTGGAAGCAAAATTAAATATTTTAAAATTAGTGAAATATTCTACAAATCTCGGATCAGTTTTTCCGTACAACAGATAGAGTCCGGCAATAAAAACCCCCGAGACGCCCAAGATCAGGCCCGCCCTCTTTATCTCATGTGTAAATTTACCCTTATCATACAGGGCCCACAGATATTCAATCGCCAACGCTCCGACAAAAATCATAAAACTCAACTTCGTTAACAAACCGGTAATTATCACCGTGGCCAGCGGCAGAATAAACTTTTTATCGCCGTCCTTAACTGTTCTGATGTAAAAATAGTATGTTAAAAGAACAAAAAACGGCAAAACGGCGCCGTCAATGTCTAGCATAAGGTTGGCAATCAGACCATATACGCTAACAGTATAAAGCCCGACCGCCAGGTAAGCAATCTTTTTATTCCCGGTGATTTTCCGCGATAGCGCGTAGATAAGAAGGAGGTTTAAAATACCAAAAATAAAAGGTAGCATCCGCAAGTTATCATAGCCAAACACCTTACCGCTCAGCGAAAGAATACCTTGCATTATCGGTGGATGAGGAGAATCTACCTCGCCGAATTCTGCCATATATACTTGAGAGACCCACCGGTATTCATCCTGATGATATAACTGGTCCAAGCCCAAAAACCTAGTGGCAATAAACAATAAAACCAATAACAAAAGTCCGTAATTACTTCTCAGCGCTTTTATCATTTAGAATTAGGTCCAATTCTTTCTTAAGTTTCGGCATTTTTAATCCTAGTTTGGCAGATTTATCCACATTAAACCACATCTCCTTAGGCCTTGAAGCAAAATCTCCTGGCATTTCGTCAACTGAAATAAGTTTAATCTGGCCAGAAAAATTAGGAAACTTACTAATAACCGCCTCGCCAATTTCAGCTTTAGACAGTCTGTCTTTGCTTCCAATGTGAATTATCCCCCTCTCTAAAACTGTGGGTATTTTCAACAATATCTCGGCAAAACTTTTTGCGCTTATCGCATTGATATACACGTCATTAAAAAGGTTAAGGGGTTTATTATTACGAACCGAGTCAACGAGCCATTCCATAAAGTTAGCCTGTGGCCGACCAATTCTATGCAGACCAATCGGTGTAGCTCTGACAACTACGCCCCCATCGTAAGCCAAAACCGCTTCTTCACCCAAAAGTTTGGTCCAAGAATAGAAATTTTTTGCATCAGGCAAGTCATCTTCCTTATAATTGCCCCGTTCTCCAAAAAAAACAGAGCCGGTCGATATATATATTAATTTTGATTTATGCTTTTTTGCTAATTCTATAATATTTCTCGTCCCTATCACATTAGCCTTCCAGCAAGCCTCTTTATTCTTCTCGCATTTATCAATACCGGTCATCGAAGCGCAATGAAATATTATATCGATTCTGCCTATCTTTTTACCTAAAGAATTGACGGATTTGAGATCGCCTATATCACATTTTAAATTCCTATAATTCTTATCTGCCAAGTGGTAGTTGGAATTATAGACCCCGACGACATCAAAACCACTGTCACTCAAACAGCGGATAACTTCGAGGCCTAAAAGTCCGCTTGCCCCGGTTACCAAAGTTATTTTTGTAGATTTTGCTGATCTTTTCATAAGCTTAAAGGTTATATCAAAAACTAGATTTTATCAAGATTATCCCGCGCCTTGTCAATGCCATAAGCGTAAAACTCATGGCGACGCGGACTGGTAAAATGCTTGGCAACAGTATTTGAGTCCGGTTTCCCTTTTATAATATATTGATCTAGGGGTAGAAATTCATAGTTTGTTTGGCCAACAAGACAATTCCACCCCGTCATTTCAACAAAGTAGTCGGACATATCTAATTCACAGTTTTCAAGATATTCACTTAATTTATTTTCTGAAATAGGGGGTTTATTATAAATTATAATGCCGGAGTTCATAAATTCAATGTTTTTTCGGGTCAGATCATATTTTTCTAAATAGCTACTTTCTACCTTGATAGTAAACCCACCGCCCGCTTGAGATATTAATGCGTCTCTATTAGAACGCCCTTTTACAAACCCGACTACTTCTTCAGGGTTTTTAAAAAATAAAACATCGCTGTCCAGAACCATTACTTTCTCGGCTCGGCTTAATAAAATAATATCAACTAACTTTAAAATTAAAGGGTGTCCATTTTTTCTATAATCCTTAATAATGGAACTACTGCTCATTTTGTCTATCAATTCATCGGCATCTTTTTTCCAAATAATTTCAATATTATCAAATTTTTCACTAAAAATATCTGCTGAACTTTTATTAAGAGAGCCGTCGTCATGAATAACTATTTTGGGGCAAAGCCGGGAGTTTTTTAAAAAGGACCAGAGCGACCATGTCGCCGGTATAACATCGCTCTTTTGACAAAGCATGTGAACTTCAAAGTTATCTTGTTTCTCGCATTTATGTCTCGGCATCTTTTTTACGATCTGCCGAGCAAGGACCCTGTTTTTAAAGTAATTTAACAAAGAAGCCGGTCCGTAACCATATCGAACCATCTCTTTAATATAGAACAATTCTTTTTTTAATTTTGTAAACATAGAAATTCTATTATCTTTTTCGCGCGTTTTTCCCAAGTATAATTTTGGACGTCTTTAAGGGCTTGGATGGGAATTCTTTCTGCCAATTCGGTGTTTGCCAGCACTGACCTAATCTCCTCGGCCAGCGCTTCTGGATCGTCCGGCTTAACTAAAATCGAATTATTTTCATTCAGCACTTCCCTTATTGACGGCAGACCAGAGGCCACTATCGGCCGACCAGAAGCCATATATTCAAAAAGCTTAAGTGGCGAGGTGTAGCTTGATATCTTGTCACTGGCCGAATTAGGCAGAATCAAAACATCGGCCGCTTTCAAAAATAACGGTATCTCTTTGTGCGGTTTATGACCTAGGATCAAAACATTATTCAATCCTTCGGCCTTTTTTCTAAATTGTTTTAGATCATATTCTGTCCCTCCAACAAAAACGAATAAGACGCTATCTTTTTTTTCAAAATTCCGCGCTGCTTCCAGCAGCACATCAGCCCCCTTCCATTCAAAAAGATGGCCGGTATACATAATGATCTTCTGGTCTTTTGGTAAATTGGTTTTTGACCGGGCTTCTTCTTTGGTAATATCGATATCAAATAAGTCTATGTCAACGCCGTCATGTGCAACCAAAATACTTGCCAGTTCAAAACCAATCTTAACAAAATCGTTTTTTATTGCTTCTGAAACAACTACCATCTTAACGCTTTTTTTCTTAAACCTGTGGTAAAAAGATTTTCTCTTAAGTGAAAATCTGTGCGCCTCAAAGATTAAGTTGCTTTTAAAAAAACTTAAAAAATATATCGGCCACTCATCGCGAGAATAGATAAAATCGGCGTCAGAAAAAAAACCGTAAAAAGCCAGGAAAAGAGCAGAAATAAAACTTTTCACGGCAACTGAAAACTTGTCTAAAGAACCAGACAAATAAAAATCAACGGCTGGAATTATTATAATTTTAAAATTTCTTTTGATGCCATAATAGCTAAAAAAGTCCTTATTGGGATTTTTCCTGTAAGGGTATGCCAGCAAAACATCTAGGCCCATACTAGCGAAAGCCAAACACATCTCCGCAATTTGAATGCCATAAGCTTTTTCCGTCGGCAAACGAAGATTAGATAAATAAAGCAATTTTGTCATTTTTTATCAATTATATCCCTTAAAACCAAGCGAACTTCCTCTTTCCAATTAGGCAAACGATGGCCCATGCTCATTGCCTTATCCACATTCAACCACATTTCGTGAGGACGGAAAGCAACCTTTCCGGCATGAGTTTTATTCACACCCAACTTGGTTATTTCACCTGAATAATTAGGGAAGAATCTTAGAACTTTTTCCCATATTTCCGCCTTATTAACCTTGTCTCTGCTTCCCACATGCAAAATGCCGGATTTAAAATTTTTAATTATTTCTGCCAAGATATCAGCTAGGGTTGTTGTGCTTATGGGGTTTATCACGATATCGGTGAATAAACTAAACGACCGATTATTTGACGCCATATCGACAAACCATTGCAAGAAACTTGGATGAGCGCCTAATGGCCTCTTGCCGATTGGATTTACTCTCAATACCAGACCCTTTTTATACTTTAGAATTATTTTCTCAGCCTCGTTCTTGGTTTTCCCATAGTAATTAAGGGGGGCAGCCTTATCTGTTTCTTTGTAGTTGCCTTTTTTTCCAGAAAACACCATGGGCGTAGAAATGTAAATAAAATTGGCACCTAAGAATTCTGAGAAATTTACCAAATTTTTGGTACCGCCGATATTTATTTTTCGGCAAAGAGATTTGTTTAATTCGCAAAAGTTCACGTCTGTAACAGCAGCACAATGAATTATTGTGTGAACACCTTTAATTCGTTTGGGAAGTATCTTTTCGGTTATGTCCAGATAGATTTTTTTAATATTTGCCCCGTTGGGAACGAACTCCTCGTTTGAATTATAAGCGGCTAAAACATTAAATCCTTTCTGGGCCAAGACAACTGATATTTTTGAACCAAGCATTCCGCTGGCTCCTGCAACTAATATTTTTTGTTTCATAGTGAGTTAAGAAATTTCTCCATCCGTTCAGCCGTAGAACGATGGCTAAAATGTCCAATGATATATTCCCTACCGGCTTTACTCATGGTTTCTCTCAAATTGTCATCCGTAAGAATTTTCTTCATTGCTCTGTAAACATCATCGGGCTCGCTTTTTTCTACTAATATTCCCGTTTTACCATCTAAAACAGTTTCTTCCAATGATCCGGTTTTGCTTGTAATAACTGGTGTGCCGCAAGCCTGCGCTTGAAGCATTAACAATCCCCACTGCTCTTCCCAGCCTTCAAAGGGAACCGACGGATGGACCATTATATCTGATTGGGCATATATAGGAGCCAGATCATTTAACGGTTGCCAAGGCAGCAAGGTTACCCTGTTTTTGATATTAGATTCTTCCGTTAGCTGCTTGACCCTAGATTCTAACTCGCCAGTCCCTATAATTACCAGATGGGCGTTAGTAATCTCTCGGGAAAGGATCTTGAATGCTTCAATAGTTTGTAGAATTCCTTTCCTGGATGTAAATGTGGCTGAATAGGTGATAACTTTTTTGCCAATGAGGCCATATTTTTCTCTAAAGTCGTTTTTGGCTTCTGGCTTAAAAGTATCCGTGTCCACCCCGGATTGATTGAATACGGCAATTTTTATATTCGGATTATACCTTTCAAAATAATTTTTATGTATCTCGTAAGCTTTCTGCATTCCGCAAACTCCGGCCGTGCTTAATTGTATGTTTCTCTTCAGGAGCCACTCAATAAATTTAAGTTTTAAACCGGACATCCGTTCGCGATACGACACATTTTGCCAAGTGAAAAAAACATGTTTTAGTCCTAAGCTCTTGGCGATAAGTCCATAAATGTATGTTACCAGCAGATTTGGTTCATAGGCGCTGAAAAAAACATCCCCCGGTTTTGATAACCTACTGAGAATAAACCACAGTAACGGCATCCAACCTTTTAGTTGGCCTCTAATAAACAGGTATTTGGAATGAAAAAAGAACGTCGGAGTTGAAATAACATTTATGTCGTTTATATGAGGAGGATAAACTGTTTTTTTATTGCCTTTTGTTGATTTCCATTTTTTCGGCACAACTACGATGAGATTGCTTTTATTCCTAAAGTAATCAAAAACGCGATAGTTATGCTCGTATATGTAAGTATAAGAGGCAACAAAAATTTTCATTAAATTTTGGGGAGCAGGTTTAAATCAATTTTGCCGTCCAGGTCTTGGGAGCTTTAGGGTGGTCTAGTTCCAAACTTGTTAGATAAACGAACGGCTGCTTGCCTGTAGATTTTGCCCAATCAGTCATCTTGCTTACACCCTCTGATAATTGAACCTTGGATTTGAAACCTAAAAGTTTTCCGGCCACTTTATGCTCACAATAAGCGTATTTTACTTCTCGAGGACGATCGGGCATATGTTTAGGTAAATAATTTGGAGGGACGCTTCGGATGTCCCCATAGAATGCTTTTAATACTGTTTCGGCAAGTTCATTTAAGGTCACGGTCTCATCAGAACCTATATTTATCATTTCCCCCTCGCATTCTTTTTTAAAAACAGATCTGACCATTGCCGGCGCCACATCATCAATATAAGAAAACGCCCTCTTTTGCGTCCCGTCGCCGTAAACATAAAAATTTTTGCCATGAAGCAAGCTGTTTATGAAAATTCCGACAACATTTCTATAGGGATCGGATAAATTCTGTCGAGGACCGTATACATTGTGGGGCCTGATAATGACATATTTGAAGCCATAAACATCGGATAAGATGTGGGTTGTCTTTTCCATAGACATTTTGGAAATACCATAGATATCTTCGGGTTGAGGCATCATGCTCTCCTTAAATGGAACTTGCTGCGCTCCATAAACGCTCATTGAACTGGTCAATATCATTTTTTTCAAACCATGCTTAATGGCCGGAACCAAAACATTATTGTAAGCGACGATGTTCCTGTCCATCGCGCTGAATGGAGTAAATTGGCTCCTGCCTTCGGTCGCATCGGCGGCAAGATGAAAAATTATATCCGGTTTTATTTTTTTTATATAAGCGGCTGTTTTTGTCCTGTCTCGCAGATCAAGTTTCGTAAAGAATTTTTTTTGAGAAACATTTCTCATAAATCCTCCCGACAAGTCATCTACTCCGTAAACTTCATGGCCCATAGAAAAAAGCAGGTCATAAATATGACTTCCTATAAAACCGGCCGAACCGGTGACCAAAATTTTTGATTTATTTAAACTCACTTATTATGTCCTTGAGCTCTCCTCCCAAAACACGGGGAGAGGCTTTATTTTTAAATTTATTGAAACCGTTAACGGCTATTTTACTCATCAATTCAGGATTTTTCTTTAGACGAATAATGGCGGCGGCCAAAGATTCCTGATTTGCAGCTTTAACCAGCATTATGTCATTTTCATCAAATAATTCTCTCGCCGCCGGCGTATCGGCGGTTATGACCGGTTTTTGCATGGCAAGACACTCATAAACCTTATTAGGAATAACCCTCTGTGTTTTTTGAGTATCACCGAATATCCCCAGACAAACATCGGCCCGGGCAATCTTTTCCCTTATCCATTCTTGGCTCATAAAACCCACAAATTCAACATTTTTTAAACCAAGTTTATCGGACAACCTTATCATCTTTTTTTTCTCTTGTCCATCACCGATAATAAGGAAGTGGATGCCGTCTTTTTCGCAGATTTTTGCCGCCTTTAGGATATACTCTATCCCCTGCAAAGGTATGAACGCCCCATGAAAAATAACAAGAAATTCCTCCGAATTTGACTTTGGCATAGGATAAAAAACATTGTCGCTGGCGCCTATCCATATCCTTCGGAATTTATTTATATTTATCCCAAATTCTTTGGATGCGTATTTTATATGCTGATCGGTATCGAATAAAACAATATCGGCCAACCGCATGGACAGCCAGTCCAATATCCAATAATAAAAAGCTCTTATGGAACGTCGCTTTACCGTTTTGCGGTCAAAAACATTTGAATCATAGAGAGATAAAAAGGCGTCAAAAATTATCGGTTTTCGGGTTATAAATCTGGCGAAGGGCACGATTTGTTGTCCCAAAAAACCAACAACCATGACATCGTATTTGTTCTTTAATTCTTTATGTTTGCGATAAAGTTTTACGAACTTACTAAATCCCGGCGAATCATCCCTGCATTCGATCACCTCAACATCATTCTGCCTTAAACCGTCTATTAAAACCCTATTTCTGGCATAGTTAGGATCGTATGATCCAAAATATAAAATTCTCATGATTCTGAAATTTTTTTACTGAGTTTATCAATTAATTTATCCAAGCTATGATATTTAAAAACATACCCCCTGACATCCGAATCAATTGTGGCATTTCCTACTGTCATCATCTTGCTTGCCAAATTAACAGGGTTATTTTCCTCAAAAATTAAATCAGGCGGTAAGAAGCTTCTGGCTGAATCATTGGAGCTCAAAACTTTCATTCGGCAGGCCATCGCTTCAAGAATAACCTTGTCCAAGCTTCCGGTCTTGCTTAAATGAATAAAGATATCGTGAGATTGATAATATTGCGGCAAATCATTATGATTAATTTTCCCGATAAAACTAAAGTTTTCCTCCAACTTTAAACTTTTAACTTTAAACTTTAAACTTGCTAGATAGCGGACATCGCTATCTAGCGCCGCTTCTCCAACCATAGTTACAGAAAAATCCACTCCGCCATCTTTCAATATTTTAGCCGCATCGATAAGAGTTTCGTAATTTTTTACCGGCGCGATCCGCCCAACACTCAAGATTTTAAGTTTGTGATTTGCCTGCCCGAGGTCGAACCTCGAGGCTTCTTCTTTGAGGTTCGACCTCGAAAAATCCGGCTTAAACAATTCCGTATCTATTCCGTGACCGGTTACTATTACTTTTTTTGACGATAAACGGAAACTCTCTGGCGATGCGGTAAATATCGTATCAGCAAATTTTTCAGCAACCTTTAATTTAAACGTTACGCCACCGCTTGTATACCAAAAAAAACGCTTCTTTCTCATTATCTTCCACAAAGCACCACCCGAGATCATCCAGATTGGATTCATGTGTACAAAGACCGCGTCGTATTCGCCTCGCAGGTTAAAACTTATGAAGCAAAGAGAAAACAATGTTCTTAATTTATCCAATCCCCTATATTTGCCAATATTTATAACTTTTACATTTTTAGGTAACTCAAATTTTCCTTTTTCAAGACAAAGAACAGTAATTTTTTCAAACTTCTTTGAAAGTAATCTTATCCACTCAACGAAAAAACCAAGCAACTGATCGTTTTCGTCTACGGTTTTAGTGGTAATTAATAATTTCATATAAGTTGTTTTAGTTTATCTGCATAATTTTTTATCGCTTCTTTTTTCTCAAATTGTTTAGAAATTTCCAATCCAGTCCAGCTTAATCTCTTTCTTTCTTCTTCGTTTTCCAAAAGTTCTTTGGCTTTAACAGCAATATCTTCGGCATTCCAGTCAATTATTTTAATCGTATTTTTGCCTGCAAAGTCAGGCATTAAGCCGACGGGAGTGGCCAAAACTGGCACTCCGCAGGCCATTGCTTCCAGTACTACTCTTGGTCCGCCCTCATTATACGATGTCATAACAAGTGCTTTTGATTTGTTCATCAACATGACAATTTCTTGGGAATCTTTGGCTCTTCCGTAAAAAATTACATTATTTTCCAAATTTAAACCTTTAACCTTAAACCTTAAACTTGTTGAAAGCGAGCCATCCCCGACAATAAGACATTTCACTGGAAACCGTAAACCATAAACTAAAAACTGTATTGCTTTTAACAATAGTTCTATCCCTTTATTTTCTTCCAAGCGGCCGACAAGGATAAGATCATATTTCTTCTCCAAGTCCAAGGGCTTAAAAACATCTAGATCAAGATAAACAGAGGGTATATAAATTATTTTTTCTTCAGGCATATCGACACTTTTTAAAAATTCCAAAGTTTGTTTTTGGTTAACCACTCTTATGGCTCGGGTTTTTGAACCAAAAAATTTCCAATACAGCCTCCACAATATTGGTTTTGCATAAATTTTCTCCTTTAAATTCGCCGCTTTTGGATATCCAGGAACATGATGAAACTCTAAAACATAGGGTGCGCGAATTTTATGCCACAGCAACCTGGCGCCGATGCCGTTATAAAACGGCGGGAAATCGTGAACGGTCATCAAATTAAATCTGTTTTCTTTATAAATTTCAAGGGCTTTTTTTAAAAACCAAAATGGATAAAATATCAAAGACCACGGAGAAATGTGAATATAAACATTCCCGAAAAGAGGTTCAACCTCAAATCCCCCAGAGGTTGAACCTCTGGAAATTTTCGGCGCTATAATGTCTATCCTTTCCCAATACTTATGGAATTCTTCCAAAGTATTATAAAATGCCCCTTTCTTGCCGGAAGCGAGGTCTCTAGCACTGCCTAAACCGGTAATCATAAGCAGTTTCACTGCTTAATTTACAATTTACAATTTACAATTTACAATATTTTATTGTTAATTGTTGATTGTTAATCGTTAATTAATATCTTTATGGTTTCCTCAATCATTTTATCCGAACTGAACCTGGCGACAGTTTCTTTGCCCGATTTTATAAGTCCTTCTCGAAACTCTTGATTTTGCCATATGGTTTTAATCGCCTCTATCAAATTAAATTCGTCATTATATTTAACCAAAAAACCATTATCCCCTTGCGTTATAATTTCTTTGTTCCCGCCCACGGCGGAAGCAATCACCGGCACACCGACTGTCATCGCTTCCAGTATTTGGTGGGAAAAGCCCTCGTATCCGCTATTTAAAACAAAAACATCTGCTGCCGCCAGATACACGGCCAGCTCCTCTTGTGATTTTCTACCGACCAGAAATACTTTATTTTCCAGGCCCATATTTTTGACCATTGACTCCAGCGACTTTTTATCTGGACCGTCGCCGACAATCACCAGCCGAGCAAACTGTTTTAATTCCAGCAAGCGGGGCGTTATTTTAATAAGCATCCTAAAACCCTTCCAGGGAACCAACCGGCCGATAGATAGAATGATATTGCCGTGAACGCCGATATTATTTCTTGATTCTTCTTTTGTTAGGCTTGACGGCTTAAAATCAACTCCGTTATAAATAATTTTCAATTTTGGCTCCGGCACTCCCCAACCCTTCACAATATTCCACAGGTATTTTGAGGGCACAATAATAATATCCGCTTTTTTACATATCCGTCCTTGCAACTTGTAAAGAACTTCCGTCCAGCCGCTTTTTTGGACTTTCTGAAAATCATCAATTAAAACGCTTACCCCGCCCTTCCCCGCGCCAACCTCCCAAGCATAATCACCCACAATTCTTATAACAAATTTTTTATTAAACAGTTTGGCGGCAATCAAAGATGGAAAACCGGCGCTCCAGACATTTAATGCATAGATAAGATCAAATTTTGGAACAAGATAAAGCAGCTTGATTCCAAAAATCAAATGTTTCAATCCCTTGGGCCATTTCCCCCAGACACGAATAACTTTAAATTTATAATCTGAGTTGAGGATCTTTGCTCCCAACTGTTTTGAGTAAGTTAAGACGCAAACATTAAAACCTTCGGCGCTCAATGCTTTGGCGATAATTTCAGCATATGTCGCCGGTCCGCCAATATCGGGAGGGAATATGCCGGTTGTGATTAAAATTTTCTTCATGGTCTCGATACTTTTTACTTTCTTACAAATAAATTGAAGCGGACGATGTGAAATATGGCGGCCAGCCCGTCTTTCCAGTTTATCTTCTTGCCTTCTTCATATGTTCTACCTTTGTATGATATCGGCACCTCCGCTACTTTAAAACCTAATTCCCCCACCCAAGCCGTAAGTTCCGGGTCAATGCCAAACCTTTTTGATGTAATTCTAGGCCAAATTTTATCTATTGAATCTTTGGAAAAAACCTTATAGCAAGTATACATGTCGGTAAGCCGTACGCCGCTTAAAACATTAGACAATCGATTCAGCGCCTGGCTGAAAAAATAGCCGTGTTTATAAATAACTCTGTTCTGCTTCGTTTTTTCTGATTTAAGAAAACGTGACCCGTACACCACATCGGACACCCCGTCAACAATAGGTTGTATCAGTTTTGGATAATCTTGCGGATCATATTCAAGATCGGCATCTTGTATAAGCACGATGTCGCCTGTTGCTTCCTGAAATCCCTTTTTAACAGCCGCGCCCTTACCCTGGTTTTTTTTCAACATCACGACTTTGTATTTACCGCCATATTTAGATAGTATTTCTTTGGTTCCGTCAGACGAACAATCATCGACAAAAATAAGTTCTTTGCTCAAAGACAAATTAACCGATTCGACGGCGGAAACTATTTTTTCAAGAGTTTTTTCCTCGTTATAAACGGGAATAATTATACTTAATTTTTTAAACTCTTTCATAAATTCCTCTAAATTTTTCTGCAATATTGTTCCAATCGTATTTTTCTTCCACCAATTTGCGTCCGTTCGTTATCAATCTGTTTCTTAATTCATCGTCAGACAAGATCATTTTTACTTTATCTGCTATGTCTTTCGGGTCCCCTGGTTTACAAAAAAGACCGGTAGCTTGCCCTGAGTGAGTCGAAGGATCTTTTAAAAAATCGGTGATACCACCTACCGGCGTACCTATAATCGGAACCCCAGACGCCATCGCTTCCAGAAAAGCTATGCCAAGCCCTTCTGACAACGACGGTCTTACAAATACGGAAGAAGATGCTAGATACTCGTAAATTTTCTCGTTAGAGATGCTCCCTAAAAATTCAACCCTATCTTTTAAGCCAAGCTCTTCGGTTAATTTAAATAATTCCTCTCTTTGAGGGCCGCCGCCTATTACTAATAATTTGGTCTTACGCACTAAGTGACTTGCATCAAGTATTTTAAACGCTCTGATCAGATCGGCTAGGCCATTTTTGGGAACCAGGCGTGATACGGTGATTATCGTGTGGTCTTTTTCATTGAATTTAAAGTCGGCTTGTAATTTATGACTTGGGATTTGGAATTTTTTCAGATCAACTCCGTTTGGTATTAAAAAAACCTCCTTATTCTTCGATATCTTTTGCACATATTCTTTAAGATAAGTACTTATCGCCGTGATTGTATCAGCTTTCCTTATTATCAACTCTCTAAACCAATTGAGTATGGCCGACTGCTCATCCAGCTTCTTGCCCTCCTGCATAGTAAGTATAAATGGCAAACGCGGAGAGAACAATTTGACTAGCCATGCCGCTCCGCCGCCGTAAGAAGCCTGGTATGCGTGCACAGAATTATAATTATAATTTTTCATTAAACTTACTGCCTTAAAAAATCCAAAGACAGGAAAAACTATTTTGTCTAAGATGCCGGCCCCAACTCCTATTCTGTGAATATTAAAGTTGCTGCCAGTTTCAAATACATTAAAACTGCTCTTGTGTTTTGGAGTGACTATATCAAAAAAAATGTCCGGCAATCGGCGAACCACCTCTTCCAGAGCCATCTCTGAACCACCTATCATCGGCCGATAAGCCGTCGTAAATACTAAAATCCTGGTCAGAATGGTCTCCTGACCGCGCTTTAGCCGGTCAAGGATTTCTGTTGATTTTTTCTGCATTTTACGGTATTATTGTCGCACAAATGGCCATCGAAATCAACACATCCAGCGCCGTTGAAAAATCTCCAAAAAAGAGGATTTTATTAGTAATTACACAATCTGAATTTGGCGGAGCACAAAGGTTTCTTTACGATCTAATAAAAAACCTCGATCCCGAAAAATACGACATTCTCCTTGCCGTTGGAAAAGACGGAACAGTAAACAGCTTTGAAACAAAAGGGCTAAAAACTTACAAACTGAACTTTTTGCGCCGGAACATAAATCCATTTTACGACATAAGAGCCTCCTGGGAGCTGAAAAAACTCATTAAAGACTTTGATCCTCAAATATTGTTTCTGAACAGTTCCAAGGCCGGATTTATTGGTTCTTTTGTCTCAAAATACTTAATACAAAATACAAAATACAAAATACTATATAGAATCGGCGGCTGGTCATTTAACGACCCCCGATCAAAACCGGAAAGATGGTTTTGGAAAATTTTAGAACGTACAAGCGCAAAATGGAAAGATATAATCATCGTCAATAATAAACATGACTTTGATCAGGCGATAAAATTCAAAATAAAACCCAGAGAGAAGATTGTGCTTGTATACAACGGCCTTGATGTATATAAAACAAATCTTCTGTCCAGAGAGGAAGCACAATTGAAATTACAGGACGCAGCGCCTTCTATGGACAGGCCGTATCCATATATCGTGGGCACGATAGCCAATTTCTATCCTTCTAAGGGGCTTGAATATTTGGTGGAAACCGCCGAACATTTCAAAAATAATGATAACATTGTTTTCGTGATTATTGGTGACGGACCGGAACGATTCAAAATAGAAAACCTGATAGAGCAAAGGGGTCTGCATAAAAAGGTATTTCTGTTGGGTCAAATTCCGGACGCATATAAATTGCTCGGCGCTTTTGACATATTCGTATTGCCGTCGGTTAAAGAGGGCTTCCCGTGGACGGTGATTGAGGCGATGGCGGCTAAATTGCCTGTCGTAGCCACAAAAGTTGGGGCAATACCGGAAATAATAGAAGACGGTAAAAACGGTTTTGTGGTAGGGCCGGGTCATCCGGAACAAATAGCGGCAAAAATACAAGATTTGCTGACCAACAAGCACCTTAGGCAGGAACTGGGCATACAGGCCCATCAAACAGTCTTGTTTAAGTTCTCACTAGAAAAAATGGTTAGGGAAATAGAAATTCTGCTTTAAGCAATAATCAAAATCCGCCGTAGGGCGGATTTTGATTCAATAACTCTTATAGTTTTACGGGATTATATAGAAAAGCCGTAATGCGTTGGCCATACCACTACCCTCAAAGAATCTTGCGAACAGTCCATTTGCCTGACAGGTCTTTCCATTCCAAGTCCTGCCTAACTGCTGACAATGGGCAACTATATAGTGCGGATATAAACTAGATGTGGGTGGTGGGGGTTCGCTATAAGTTGGCGGGGGTTCAGAGTAAGTTGGAGGTGGTGTATATTCAGTAGTTGGGTAAGGGGTTGGATTTGCTACGCAAAAACTACCGTTCCAATATTGATCAGACGAACACGACGGCGGCGGAGTATAGGTTGATGTCGTCGTTGTTGGATATGGCGTGTAAGTTGTCCCCCCTCCACTCCCACAATCCGAAGAACAACTGGTTGAGGTTTCACTTGAACTGCAGACGTTATCTCCGCAATAACCGCTATACGGGGTATATGTCGGATACGGAGAATAAGTTGACGTACTTGATTTACAACTGCTTGTTGTATAATCCCACCATTGGTCAGATGGACAGGATGGGGGCGGGGTATAGGAAGCAGTGCTATTTGGCTTACACATATTGCTTGACGAATCCCAGTAATAACCGGCGCCACAAGAAGTAGCGGTAGAAGTGCATGATTGCCTGGCCGTGTCCCACCATTGACCGGATGGGCAAATCGGATATGGAGTGTAGCTAGTTCCCGGAGAATAAGACGGATATGGAGAAGACGAGGGATAAGGAGAATAGGATGGTTGGACGGGACAAGTGATCTTATTCGTGCCAACAGAATCATAACAAGTGCCGCCGTAATTCTCCTGGTCGTTCATACAGTACCCCCCTGAATCACCGTGAAAATGATAACCGGATGGACAACTGCCAACGCTAGGTGATGGATAAGGTGAGTAGGTTGTACCCCCACCTGAACAACCAGCTGTCGTTGCCGTATCGCCCTCCTTAGCTGATTTTAACATCGGACCATCGCAATAAATCCCCTTTCCCGAAGAATCGGAATACATCCAATGACATCCGTCGCCAAGAAGATTTTTCAAGGATTGAGAACAAGAGCTAGTTGGTGGAGAATAAGTCGGATACGGCGAATAGGTTGCTCCGCCGCAGTCATTAGGGCATGACGAGGATGTTTCGTTTGAATCGCAGAAGTTATTATTGTTGCATCCTTGGCCGTAATACCCGCTTTCACAACTGCTCGGCGCGCCAAGAACAAGACCGTCCAAACTTACTGCGGCGCCGGATGGCTCGCCTTGATGACAGTTGTAGTAATCTTTCTCACACCAAACCGTATAACCGGGATTGGTTCCGTTCTTGGTCGCATTTGGATAGAAACAACTATACATTTCGCCAGCGCCGCCGGTAGTAGTCGGATATGGAGAGTAAGTCGGAGATATCCCTGGAGAATAGGTCGGATACGGTGATGGAGATGTTGAAACCGTGTCGGAACAAATAGGAATACCAAATTCTTGCCAATTGCTTTGGTCGCCACCGCCTGGCTTCCATCCGGCAAAGTATTTAGTCGAACAACTATTATAGACAGTGTTAATATAATTAGTATATTCGCTGTCAGTTCTGTTGAGAATTGATGAGAATTGCGTAGAACCGTCTTTAAACTTCCACGTCTTATTTATCCAGCCGCCCGGACCCGAAGAGTAGGTTGGGTATGGTCCCGGCGAGTAAGTCGGCGGGGATTGACACTGTCTGCCGTTCCAATATTGGCCTTGGGGACAAGTCGGGATAGAAATCGGTGAACCGAGCGGAGTAAATGACGGCAAGGGAACAACCGTCTTTACTTCGCAAAACGCTTTTGCTTTTACAAAGTCACCCGACTGAATTGCCGCGAAACACTCTGGAGACGGCCCAGCCGGACCCTGCCCCGGATATGGCGGATAATACGGCTGTCCGGGCAGAGGACTGAATCCGGGACCAGGTTGGGTGAATCCCGGAAATTGTCCCGGCGGAACGTCGCCCGGCTGGAAACCGGGGTATGGACCTTGTCCGGGAAATTGCGGGTATCTGCCGTCAGAAGGATACGCCCTATACTCGTTTGATGTGACATCCGATGATTTCTGCACGTTCTGGTTATACTCTTGAAACCTCTGAATGGATTCTTCTCCTCTGAAACCGGAAATATTCTGCTTGGCTCCGAAAGAAATACACTCTGGACCGTTGGCCGGATCGGAACAATATGAGAAACACTCCGCTTCCGAACGGCATCCGCCGGGTCCGCCTTGCTGGCTGAACACCTGTCTGAATTCGTCTTTTCTTTGAGTTAAATTCTCCCCTTCGGAAACATGCCTCTTTATATCTTCAATGATAAACCTAGCTTCTTGCGATTGTCCCGCCAGACCCAAACTCTCCATTTTCGCCAAAGCCCTCTTTGAGCCCTCAAAACACCTCATGCCGATCGCTTCATCCACCGCACCTTTTTCGCATTGTTGCGGATCAAAACCGATTTCCTCTCTCATTATCTGGAATATCTGATTACCGGCGTCAAATTGTCCAATCTCGTCTTCCGGAAGAAAGTCGCGACAAGAGGCAGGATCGGTCACACACTGGTCAAAATTAACATTTTGGCTTTTTTGAGTGAACGACTCCATCAATTTAAGACCTTTGTCTACGTCAGCCTGGGCGGCAAAACCATTATTTACGGCAAAATTACCGCAAGCCCTGACAAATTCTATATTACGGATAGCAAATGCTTTGTCACAGGCATTTCTTATTTGGCCCTCACCAACTAATTCGCTGCCATCCGGTAAGGTTAGGATAAATTTTTTGGAATAGTAGTACTTAACCTGTCCAACCTGTTGTTGAGCCGCTTCCAGTTGTTTCACGCCATCCTGGCCAAAAATTTCGGAGGCAATTTGAGAACAAACCGGTGGAATTCCGGCCGTACCGGTCGAATTCAAGCAAAAATTGCCGCAACCATCCAGAGTGCCGTCGCCGCACTGGTACTTGCCGGCAGACAAGGCCTCTCTTAATTTAAGCGTGGCGGAATCCTCAAACTGCGCGGCGAGGGCTCGCTTTTCCTCCGGGATATAGTTCTGAACACGCGAGTCCTTGGCTAATTTGGCGCACTTTCTAAGCAGCTCAATCGGAGCCGTATCGGGGTCCATCGTTTCACAATCACGGAAATTCACTCCAATGTCTTTGGCCGCTTGGACTACGGCGTTTTTCTGTTCAATTATTTTTGGGGTTAGGTTTAGGTTGATGGCTAATGTCGGATTTTTAGCTTGAAGTTTTTGAGCCAGCTCGTTGGCCACCCTAATCAGACACTCCTCGTCCACACAGGTCTTAATGTCATTTAAGATCTTACCCTTAACTTCGTTCAAAAAATCGTCAACCTGGCCTATTTCTTCCGGCGTGTAAAGCTCGTACTTCTTGCCGATATCGGCGCAGGTATCAAGATATTGCTCCTGATTGCATAACTCCAATGCTTGATCCTTTGATGTTATATCCTGGCCGGTAGCGGAACTTAAGTCATCAATAGCGGCTTGTATTTGCGTTTCTTCGGCGGCTCCAGCCGGAGACAAAAATAAAAAAGCCGATGCTAAAAATACACCGGCCGTAAGTAAGGATGCGATTAATTTGTTCTTGCAATATGTTAAATTCATCATCAGTTTTCAATCAATAATTAATGGGCAATGATCAATTGAAGGGGTTAAGTACTTTTTTGGCTTGTTCGAATGGATTGGATTCTACGCCCTCCAGGGGATTAGACGCCTTAAATGGATTAGCCGCTTTGGCCGCGTCTTCCGCCGCTTTTTGACCTGCTACTTCCTGCGCTTTTTTCACATCAGTTTGAGACCTAGAATATCCTTGCCAGTCGCCTGCCCAATAGCCTAAAACTCCGACCGCGACAACAATCGCCCACCATAATTTGTTACTAACCAAATTAGTGATTGCAAGAAAAACTACTAGCTAAGAGATTGGCTTAGCAAGTTTTATTTTCATTGCACATTAAAAATTTACAAAAATAGAACTCGTAACTTACCTCAATTATAAATTGATTTAGGAAACTACACAAAGTTTAGTTATCCACAAATTAAAAAACTAGAGTTCTCTGCCCAAACTTTTGAGAAATATCATAGCATCCGGCTCAAAAGATGGATCAACCTGAACCGTTTTGCGGGCCATTTCTACGGCGTCATCAATTCTCCCTAAATTAGCGTATGCTGCGGCTAACGAAGCATAATATTGGGGGTCTCTCGGATTTATTTTAATAAGTCGTTCAAATATCCGGGCTATGTTGGGGTAGTCATTCAACTCGATATAGACGGAGAGTATCCTTGTATAATCCTGTTCGCTGGGTATGTATCTGTTTTTAACCACTAAAGACCTCTCTAAATTATCAACCCCGCTTTTATCGCCGGCTTGAAGCTTGGCCGACCCCAAGTACCAATGAGATATTCCGGTATCCGGATTCAGATCAACGGCTCTTTGGAAATATTCTACAGCCTTACTAAGATCTTTTTTGTTAATATATGCTTGGGCTATTTCAAAATAAGTTCTGACAAAAGTCGGCGACAATTCAAGCGCTTTCAGAGAATATTCAAGGGACTTGTCGTTATATAATGACTCGGGATCATGCTGACCAAGCATAATGCTTAATCTCGAACCATACAAATAAGGCAGATAATCAATCGGGTTTTCTTTAATATTTTTGTCAATTTCATTTAATATAAATTCGTATGTTTTTCGAATATGTTCTTCCTTAACACTGGGTCCCCCTACTCCAATTAGATATTGAGCAAACCTATGCCTGTACTCATACTTGCCCGGCACGCCATAAGACAAGGCTTCTTTGTATTTTTCGATAGAACCGTTGACATCCCCTTCCCAGCCCCTGACGATCGCTCTTGTAGTCGCATAGTTGGCCTTGGTTGGCAAAACATTTGTTTTGTATATCAACCACGGAACAAATATAACCAAACCTATCGTCAGCATATTAATAAATGCTCTGTTTTTAATAATGGCCCCTCTGACATTATTCGCTGCATTCAGACGCGTGTCGCCAGAGGCCATATCGGCGGCACGATTCATTTTTAGATTTGTGTTACGTGGCGTAAGCCAACTGATGAAGCCCAAAATAGTAAAGAAAATAATGAAGTTGGCTGAAGTGTCAAAAATAAAAGAGTTGTGAATAATGTAAGCAATAACTAGGGGGATAAAACCGATCCCATAAGCCACAAGTTCGGAATTTTTTAGCCACCCGCGCAAATAAACAAATATCGCCCCGAAAATGGCGAGATAAGACATGAGACCAACCAGGCCCATTGTTACAAGAATCTCTACAAACATATTATGGGCTCTGTCAAACAATGTCTCCGCTCCTGGTCCCGCGTAAAATTTGGGGTTAAAGTATTTGGAAAACGGGATATTAAAATTCTCCGGACCCCAGCCGAGAAGAACGGTTTTGGGACTGTCAACCCAGCCCCTGAGTCCCGCCTCCCAAGCCCAAAAACGCGTCTCGGTTGTTTGCGATCTTAAGGACAAATCGGTTATTCTGCTCAAATATTTTGATTTTTCGATAAATTGGGAATTCCCGAAAAGAAGAGAAAAGACGATAAAAAGAACTGCCAAACCAACCAAATAACTAAAGGCCAGCCGTCCTAAACGAGATTTCTTATATACACCCCACAAAAACGCGAAAATCGTGATCCCAGCCGCATATGCTAAGACAGACCCCCTTACGGCCGTTATTAATGCGGCAACAGAGGTAATGGTAAAAGCCAGTGCATAGAATATTTTACGGTTCTTAGTATTTTGCGAACTGAAAAATAGCGAGAGAGACAAAAACACTATTAAGACTTGGGTACCGGCAAATAAGGCCGCGTTGCCGATGGTGCCGAATATTCTTGTTCTGTTGCCGGACCCGACAAAAAACTCGATATCCGTTTTTTGCCCAAATCCGTAAAACGCCGACAATATTCCAGCGACAATAGTAATATCCAGCATTCTCTGCCAGTGTTCTTTTCTGGTCAGAACGGACGTTAAGATAACGTAAAATAAAAAGTAGTGCCAGAATGTCCAAAGTCCGCCCATTCGCTCAAGCGTTCCCCAAAAACTGGGATATGGAATAACACTGGTAACCGTAGTCAGCGTAAATGCTAAAACAAAAAATAAAAACGCCCGGAATATTTTATCTCGGCGCGGCAAATAAGATCTGTCTTTCAAGATCAGGATCAGGTAAGCCGCTCCCAGAATTTCCATCAAACTCCTAAAAACAATCGCCTTGCCAAAGTGAAACGGTGAAATATAATCTTCAAATATAATAAGCGGCACTAGAGCCGTGAGATATATGCCGAAACGTATAAATTTTGCCAGGCTAGATTCTTTCATTTTATAATTATATTAAAATTCCCCCAGGATTACCACCCTTGATCCTTCAAAAGTTTTTACAAAATCATCCATATCAACCTTTGGATCTTTGACTTGCTCAAAATATCTGTACGCTGATTCTTTGTTTCCTTTATTAAAGTAAGCCCATCCTAGAGCAAATTTAAGCTCTCTCTGCGAGGGATCGCCGCCAAAGTGTTTACGAATAAGCTCAATTGCCTCCTCCGGCTTTTCAAGGCCCACTTTTGTCAAAGCCAAAAATAAAACTTCCGACCATCGCGGATAGATATCAATGGCATCGGTTAAGACATTTTCAGCCGACTCAAAATACCCGTTTTCATAATACAGAACTCCCAAACTTAAGTAGGCCCTCAGATAATCAGTCCTTAATTCTATGGCCTTCTTCCATAACTCTTCCGACTTTTGGAGCTGTCCTAATTTTTTGTAGTTCTGTCCGGCAAGATTAAGAGCGGGAACATGTTCCGGGACTACGTCCAATACCTTGTTTAGCATATCTTCCGCTTCAGTATACTTACCGGCTTTAAATTCCAGATAGGCCTTGTTTGTCTGGTTTACAATACTGCCAGGAGCTACGGAATATGCGCTTTCATATAAATTAACGTCGCTGAGCCAGTCCCGATTCCTGTCCAGTATCAAGAATCCGTAAAAAACCAGAATTATCGACGCGCATCCATATAAAACACGGATATTTTTGATCTTGGGAACTAGCCGCATAAAAACCGCCCCGATCATAAAAGCAAGACCAAGCGATGGCATATACATTAACCGTTCCGCCATTATCGTTCCGGTTTTAAAAACCCAGTTGGATATTACGAAGTAAGAAGACAGGAAAATTATAATACCGGACCGCATTAAAATATCTTTCGTTTTAAAGAACAGCGGTGCGATCAAACAAAAGATGGCAATTCCCAACATCGCTTCAAGTGAAACAAGGGGAATTTTCACCGGCAGTATCTGGCCGAAAGAATAATCGCTGGAGAGGTGAAGAGGGAAAAATGTCTTTGCAAGATACAAATAGAACACCTTGAATGATGTCCAAAGTCCGCTGAAAAATGGCGCAAATTTAATAGGGTTATAAACCGCCGTCGCATCATTTTTCAAAAAATGTTCTCCCAGAGCTATATAACGCAAAACGACATAAAAAATAACAGCGGGGACAAGATAGAGTGAGTTTTTAAATGTCCTCTTGATATTATTATTGTTGTTTCGATAAAAATCGAAAAACAAAAATATCGGCAAAAACGCTACGGCCGTTTCCTTGCTCAACAAGCCGAGAAGAAACAGCGTTGAAGCAAAAACGTATCTTTGTTTTAAAACAGAGAGTAACGCTCCGACGACAAAAAGCAGAGAAAGTATCTCAGCCCTGCCCACTATTGATGTAACTGCTTCGGTATGGATCGGCAGAAACATAAAAAACAGAAAACCGGCGAAAGCGGCTGTTTTTGAAGCACTCAAACGATATAACAGGACAAATGCCAAAAAAGAAGTAAGGGCATGAAGCAAAATGTTGACAATATGAAAACTGACCGGAGAATGGCCAAATAAAAAGGCGTTAATGGAGTGGCTGGCGATGGTCAACGGCCGGTAAAGTCCCGGACGCGGCTGATAGGCAAAATATGGAGTGGTAAAAATCTCCCCAAACCCGCCAAGCTGTCCGCTAATAAAAGGATTGCCGACAATTACGATAGTATCGTCAAAAACAAAGTCGCCCCCTATCCCATTGCCAAATAAGGCGAAAGATAAGACGAGAGCCAATACACCAGCTAAGAATATGTCTCTAGAAAACCGACTCACCAGAATGGTTAGAATTTTTAATTTCTAATTTTTAATTTCGAATAAATTTTTAATTATCTAATTAATGAATTCATTCAAAATTTGAAACTCAAAATTCGAAATTGAAAATTACTTTGGCTTGACCGGAGCAATTGACTTCTTTTACTTTCAAGTCCCCGTCTATGAACTGGCCGTAAGTGATCGAAGCAGTAAGCAAATAGGTCTTTGAAATGGGGTTTTCCGGCAAACGAATGGTCAGATTGTCGTATTGTCCATCGGGAACGGTCAAATTGGCAAATAGATTCGGCCCAATACTTAAACTGTCATTCGGACTAATGCGCCAATTTATCAAACGGCCCTGGCTGTCTACATTCTGCCAGGATATTTTCGTGTTCGAAGAATACAATCCGGGTTCGGAGAATTCGGCCTCGCCGCTCACCTGACAGGTAGCTGGCGATTTTATACCGTGAGGCCCGACAAAGGGTTCTTCGGCTGCTGACGGCCTTGGAGTCGCTTGCGGAGACGGACTTGATTCCGGACTAACGGTAATATCAGGGCTTTGAACTATATCCGGTCCGGTTGTAGGTTCAATTGTTTGTTCAACATACCCCGCCGGTTTTGCAAAATAAATAACCAAGATAAGCCCTAAACCAAGGACTGCTACGCCCCCCCCAAATATAAAATTTTTCTTATTTTCCATCCCAGAATAATATCAAATATGTCCAGTTAAATCAACTCCGGATTAGATCTCTATGTTAAATATTTTTGCGCTCTTTAAGTTTTGAAGGAAGGCCTCTTCAGACAGAACGGGGTCCCTTAATTCCAAAAGCAGTTCTCTCGCTTTGAGGTCATCGCCTGACTTTAGATAGGCAATACCAAGGATAAACCTCAATTCATATATTTTGGGTTTTGTGCCGAATTTTTCTTCGACCAGACCGATGACTTCACGGTATTCTCCTAAACCGATCTTATTAAACGACAAAAGGGTGGTCACATTCGGGGTATTGTACATTTCCTTCGCCTTAAGGAGTAATTCTTTCCCCGACTCAAAATCACCTCTTTGATAATATAACGCGCCCATGCTTAAATACGGGTAGAGATAATCCGGCTGGGCCAAAATCGCCTTCTGCCACCATCCTTCGGCAATTTTATCTTCGCCCGTTTTTTTATAAATTTGTCCCCCTAGATGCAATGTCGGGCTGTTTTTCGGTTCAATCTCCAGAGCCTTGTTTATTTTTTCCAATGCTTCTTCGTTTTTGCCCTCTCGAAAAAGTATACTTGCCATATTGGTTATATTCACAACACTGTTCGGCGCTCGCTTGTAAGCATTTTCAAATAATGTCTTTTCATTTTCCCACAAAGCATCGCCCCTGATCGTTTGAGTGCCGTATATCCCCAAGATCACAATAAAAATAAACCAAAATAATCTTGAAGCCTTCCTGTGTCTTTCAAGAAAACCTGACAACATCCCCGATACGATCAAAACAAAACCGAAACTGGGCACATACATCAGCCGCTCAGCCATTATCGTGCCGATCTTGATAAATAAGTTGGAAACAACCAAGTAAGAGAACAGGAAGATTACCGCTCCTAACCCGATTAAATTATTGCGTTTTGATATGGACAGATAGATGATAGCCATAAAAATACCGGCTCCCGCCAACACTTGCCACGAATCAAATAAATTGTTCGCGGCAGAGATCTGGTTATAGGAATAATCAGACGAAAAATAAGTTGGGAAAATGGTCTTCTGGACGTAAAGATAAGTAACCTTAAAAGCCGTCCACAAGCCGGGCAAAAGATCCATCGTCGCAATAGGGTTAAAAAATGAATAAGCGTTCGTATTGATAAAATACTCAAAGCCCAACGCGTTGTACCGAAGCGCCGCGTAAACAGCCAGCGATGGAATAAAATACAAGGTTTTTTTAAACAAACTCCTGACCGATTCTTTTCTCCACACAAATTCAAAGAATAAAAATACCGGAATAAGGGCAACACCGGTTTCTTTGCCTAACAGAGACAGAAAGAAAAAAGCGGCGGCTGTTTTGTAATAACCTTTCTGAATTGATAAAAATGAAACCAAGAAAAATAAGAACATCAAAAGCTCGCCTCTGCCGGCAATCGAGGTCACCGCCTCAACGTGAATAGGCAGAAACAAGAACAGCAGTGAGCCGACGATGGCCGCCGTTCGGTTTTTAAGCCCCGACATAATTAAATAAATTAAAAAACCGGCAGCGGCGTGAAGAAATATGTTAACCAAATGAAAACCTTGGGACTGTCCGGGAGAAAGACGCCAATTTAAAACATAGCTGACCGTGGTCAAGGGACGATAAAGCCCTGACTGGGGCCGATCAAAGTGATAAGGGTTTAAAAATGCCTTAAAAATCCCCGAGGGATTTTCAACCAAAGGATTGCCGACAATTACTGACCGGTCGTCAAAAACAAAGTCCCCGTTAATACCATTGCCAAAGAGAGCAAATGACAAAACAATGGTAACCAAAAAAATCGTCAGCAGTTCTTTTGTCTTAAAATTGTTAGATCGTTGCATTACTAAATGATTGTATTTGTTGCCATTTTAATCAAAAAACCTCGTTTTTACAAGGTTTTTGATTAATTACTTAATTACAAAATTACTCAATTACGTTCTCTACATCTTTTCCAGATAATTCCCATGCACCCAAGCGTCTTGGCCTTCAAATGTTATCTTGTGCCATACGCCGTCTTGATCCAAGCTTGTCACCACATCGTCAGCGGCAAGCTGCCCTAAGACCGAACTTGCCGTAGTCGCTGATGCCCTGACATTAAGATACCCAACTGTTGAAACAACTTTATATTGATTAGACGTCGGGACAGAAGAACTGACAGATAAACTTCCTCTCGCGTAATCTGGTATCTGATTTACGGAAATATAATCAGCCCCCTGCGGATACCAGTTAAATTCATTGGTGTTGATACAGAATACCTTCTTAAAGAAGTCGGGGTCATCGGCAACGGCTTGCTCTCCTGTCGTATTGACCCAGTGAAGCATGCCAGTATCTTCGCCGGTCGTTTCCACGCCATAGACCTTTACATCTTCCGTCTCACAGTTCCTGAAAAGACCCGATGTTACAAATACATCTCTAGTGGCGGAAGTGGCGCCTTTGACCGAGGCAAATCCTCCAAGATGGCCGTAAAATCCGAATATGGCGGGATTTAGGAACAATCTCTTGTAGCCATGCGGATTAACTATGTAAACATCGGGGTCGTCAGAGCCGGCGGCGCTTATCACATCGCCGTCTTTCAAGCTAACGGCTGATAAACTAACAAACCCTCTTGAAGCCGGGGTTGCTTGCCCTGAGCTTGTCGAAGGGGCTAGCGTAGGGGTTGCTGAAACTACCGGACTAACGGTTGGCGTAGGTGTTGGTGTCGGAGTAGTCGCAGTCGTGGTTGTGGTCGTGGTCGTTCCGCCTCCTCCGCCACCGCCACTGCCACCAGAGACACCACAAGCATTCGCGCTAGGTGTTATTATTACCGTTTTTGTAGTACTTGGAGTTATTATCAATTCTGATTTATCGCTAAAACATTCGTATACAAAACCACCGTCATTAGTCAACAATTTCCTATCAGACGATCGAAGCGTAAATGTCTGGCCGGAAATAATCTCAATAGTTATGGTGGTGGCGGTAGTTATTATTGAATTTACCACGGAACCGTCAACTATCGTCATATTTCCTACGTCAAGCGCAACGGTTGTATCCCCGGTGGAAGTGGCAGTTGTAGCATTGGTTTGGTTTACTCCGACCAATAGTAGTCCTGCCATTAAAACAATAACGAGTAACGGCAGAGGAAGGTTAGTTTTTAATAATTTCATTTGGTGGTTAAATTATTTTTATTTTTGTTGCATGCTCTGAATCGTTTTGACAACCTGGGAGTCAAATCTCATATTTTCCCAGAATAGAACTTGGTCTTGGTTTATTATCATTTCGTCCTTAGGACCATGGGGCTCGCCCACACCAAGCTTGACAAGCTGACCAGCGCCACTTTCATTTATCTTAACGTAATAGACGTCGAATAGGATCAGGTAATCCGAACTGATATTTTTCAAACGCCCGAAGTATATCTGGTCATTTGTTAAGAACACCGCTTGATATGTATCCGAGTCAATAAAATCACTTTTATCATAATGGTCATACTTCAACCAATCGGTCAGAAGAGGCGTCCCGATAACACTAACAACAAACCCGATGACAACCAGACCGACGATGATAATTGGAACATACTTACTTCTAGGCATGGGCTACATTCCAATTAATTAATGGCATCGAGTCGTGTCAAGAACCGGCGCTGTAGCACCTTGAGGGAAACTCATATAGATCCAAGCCCCTGTCGAAGATTTCAATTGGAAACAAGTACCCAGAGTTGCAGCATTCCCGCCACCGAAGTAGAAGCTGGCCGTACCTGTACCAGGACCAACGAATTGAGCAATATATGTCCCGCCAGCGCCAGAAGCAGTAGTAGCACCAACAGTAAGAGCGCTGGTTAATATCAAATCGCCAGCCATTGAGTGGGAAGCGGCCGTATCAGCGATAAATCTACCCGATGTCTGAAAATTGCCGGCGACAGAGGCTTTGCCATCAACTTCTAAAGATCCGGTTATAAGAAGGTCATTTGCAGCATCAAATTCTCCGGGAGTACCGGTTGTGCCTATTCCAAACCTTGAATAAGCAACCGAGGCGGTAGCAGAAGCAAATGTTCCTCCTGCTTGAAGAGTGCCTGTGGTAAAGAAGTATGACGCCGAAGCGGTGCCTTGGACCTCAAAAGGAGCAAATGGCGCACCACTTCCAATACCTACTTTTGCGTCAAAAAAGGCATTATCATCAAACTCCACCAAACCAGTAAACAACACATCATCTGTGGCGGCCAGTGAGTGACCAGTGGTACCAGTTCCAAACCTTGAATAAGCCACAGAAGCCACCCCAGCTACTTGCAGTGAGTTTGCGGTCATTAAGTATGATGCCGATGCCGTACCCTGAACCTCAAAAACTGTTTGAGGTGCCCCCCCAACACCTACTCTTCGGTTTGTGCTGTCAGCAAAAAAATAAGTAGTGCTGGCAGCATTCTGAAACTGGACAGATGTGGCAGAATTAGTAGCAGGTGTCACGGTTAAAGTACCTGTCGTGCTCATATTAGTTCCTATTGTACTGGCCGCGTTCGCGCCAAGAACGAAGACAAAAACAAAAGAAAAGACCACAAATACTGTAGTCATAGAAACAATCGACCTCAAAACGCGTTGAGATTTATTCATTTTTACTTTTTTATTTTCTAATATATTAACTCTCTTACGCTAAAGCGGCAAAGAATCAATATATTAGATATCAACAATTATTTTTTATTATAGAGTGGCTTCGAGATAACACAATAGTAAAAATGTGGATAACTTTATAATTTATTGTAACCTCTGAATTAATTCTTCCATCAATCTCTCTGTCTCCGGGTCAAATTGGCCATATTTCAGACCATCCCTAAGGTTTTGGCGCGCGGACTCAATATCTTTTCTCTCCAAATACACTAAAGCCAAATTATAATATATTCGCGGGTTATAGGGAGTTATTATCTTAAGCTTTTCCAAAACATTTGTGGCATTTACCAGGTCGCCTTGACCGGCATATATAATCGACAGGTTTTGATAGGCATAAGGAAAATTAGGATCAATTTCCAGCGCCTTTTCAAATTCTACAATGGCCCCCCTTATATCTCCCCTTGCCTGCAGAATACTGCCGAGATTAAAATGCGGCTGGGGGAAATTATCTTCAATGCTTACCGCTTTCCAATAATACTCTTCGGCCTTTTCTATATCGTCCTTGTTATAATAAAGATTGCCTAAATTATTATTTATTCTGGCGCCGTCAGGTTCATATTTTAATATATCCTCAAAAAATTTTATCGGGTCTCCCCAAATAATGTTCCTTTTAATGGATAGAATTGAGAAAAATGAAACAAAGGCCGCCAACAGTAATATCACTGCGATCTTGACTGCTTTTGAATACTTTTGGATCAATAAATTTAAATAATAAACGGTCAAGACAATGGGCCCGAGTAATGCCAAATACAGCCAATGTTCGTAAAGCTGGGCGTTGATAGGAGTGACTCCCGAAGTCATGCTTAGATTTACAAAGAACCAGCCAACGGCAAAAAACCAAACTTTAAAAGTTGTAGGTTGTGGGTTGTGAGTTGTGGGTTGACGTTTATATAAGTACCGCAATACAGCTAAAACTGTTATTATAACAATAAAAGACGACGCTACTGGCAAATTCCAAAAATAAGTATAAATGGTAACGCTTCTTTCCATGTGCTGGCCCAGCGGTACGATCATAAGTCCGGCATATGTCCAAAGAATGTTTAAAAATGTGTACATCCTAACCGACAAACTTTCGGTATAGAGGTTGGCTTTTGAATAAAAATTAAGCGTATTTTCAAAATTAAGAACTGTGAGCCGCAAAATTCCGTAAACAAAAACAATGCCGAAATACGGCAGAGCCTTCCGGAACGCTTTTTTTAGATGGTTTAAAAAGGTTCGACCTTTAGTGCCCCCAAGGTCGAACCTTGGATTATCGACGATAAATGAAATATAAAACACCATAAAAAGAAGCGGAAATATTATCGCCGTCTCCCGGCTCAAGAGGGCAAGGATCAGTAAAACCAAACCTGTTGATAAACGACTTCGCAAGTCGTTTATCAACAGGTAGAGGATAAGGAGCATAAAAAAAACATTAAGCGGATCGCCCCGGCCGGAAATGTAAGTTACGGCTTCAGTTTGGAGAGGGTGTACCAACCAGATCAAACTCGTCCAGAATGATATGAACCTGTTTCTAAAGACGGAAAACAAGATCAAAAAAATAAGGACCGCGTTGGCTATGTGGAGGGTATTGCTCAATAAATGGTAACCAACCGGACCATTGCCGCCCAGAAGATAATTAAACGTAAAAGTGAAAAGAAGGAACGGCCGATAATAGTTACTGCCTAGCCCAATGCCGGCGAGTATATTTTGAGTAAACCAATTTTTGACATTCTCCCAAGAAAAAGAGCGTGCAAAGGGATTATTGACTATCCAATCAGTATCGTCCCAGAAAAGAGGGTTATCGAGATTAAAAGCATAAATAGAAAAACCAATGACAATGAGTAAGAGAATTAGGGATAAATTTTTAATTTTGAATTCTGAATTTTGAATCAATTTATTAGAAATTAGAAATTTACTAGAATCCTCTTAAAATTTTTATCATCTGACCCAACTCCTGAATTTCCTCATCTGAATAAGACCTCAAATCTTTATCAGAATATTCTTTTACCTTTTTTAGAAGCATTTCGTCAACCTTTAGTATGTTCTCAAGTTCGCCGGCCGGAGGCCACTTAATCGCCTCCTCCATGTATGACAAGGCCTGTTTGTTGTTTCCTGTGTCTAGATTAACAAGGACCAGAGTGCGGTAAATGCTTCTTTTGTTGCGGCCGTGAGCGTCAAAGTCAAGCGCTCTTTTAAACGCCTCTTCTGCCTCGCTGTATTTCTCCTCTTTCCAGTTTATCTTACCCAAAACAAAAAGAGTCAGAGAATACTTATCGCTTATTTTTAAAGCGGCTTCAAGCTCTTCTTTGGCCATTTCAATGTCACCCGACGCAAAGTATCCTTCGGCAAGATTGGTTCTGGCCCAGACACTATTGGGAGATCCAGCGGCGGCGTAAGTAAAGAGATTTTTATCACCCAACCAAACCTTATTTTGACGGATAGTGATTGTTGAAAACCAAACCATAACAATCGCCAACGCGCCGTAGATCCACACTTGCCACTTTCTTTTTCTGACAATGATGCTTTCTAATCCTATTGCGGAAAGGGTCACCAGCCCAAAAGAAGGGAAATACCAATATCTTTCGGCCATCGTGCCGGTAGTAATAAAGAAAATATTAGATATTACTAAATAGGGCGCCGCAAACAAAATGATCGCAAATCTGACATCTTTCCTCTTTGACCTGTAAAAAATATATGCGAGCAGCGCCAAAAAAGCTAGCCCGGCCAAAGATCGCCATGACAATAAAATATTTGAAACAATGGGCACTTGATTAAAAGAATAATCGGGCGACAGATCAACCGGCCACACCATTTTTCTCAAATATAGATACAGATGGACCAGAGCGGTAAAAACTCTCTCTTTAACCGAGACAAAAGCCAACGGTCCGATAATTGGATTAATAAAGCCGTATCCGCCAAATGCGTATTTTCCAAGAGCCAAATATCTGAATAAAAAATACACAGGCAGAAGAACGACATAAGATGACCCCAATTTAACCGCTTGCCAAAATTTACCGGTATTGAAAATCAACAAAAGTCCTATGGCTGGCAGTAACGATATGAAAAAATCCCCGGAAAAAAGAGCGAGATAAAAAAATAAAGAACTCAAGAGATACTTTTTATCAAACAGATATGCCAGAGAAAGAAGAGCAAACAAGGCGCCTAAAAGATAAACCCGCCCGACAACTGACGCCACTGCTTCCGTATGAATGGGCAAGAAAAGAAATAAGGCAGCAGTTAGATATGCCGCTCTTTCCGATGCAAACTTTCTTACAACATAAAAAACCATTACGGCATTGAGAGCATATAAAAGCACATTAATTATGCGAAATCCGATGGGGCTCTCGGAAAATTGAAAATTAAGAACAAACGAAACCAGTGTCAACGGACGGTAATTGCCGGCCCACTGGCCACCGGGATGCCAGGGAGAGACCCATATTTCCGGCAAATTTTTCAGCTCGCGAAGTTCAGTTCTTCTTTCGATAACACTATGATCGTCCAAAGTGAATTTCCCGCTTAAGCTGACACCAAAAAGAATAAATGAAACCGCAATACCGGTAACCAACAATAAAACAAACCGACGATTAAATTCCATTTTTCTTTAATAACTTAAATTTTAGAATGACAAGTATCATCATTTTAAGCAGTTTCCAGCCGTCTCTGAATCGGCTTATTTTCGTGGCTCCATACTCTCGCCTATGATAAACAACCGGCACTTCTACGATATCGAGACCGATTAACGCCGCGCCAATCAGCAGTTTAAAGTCGCCAAATGGATCATCCATTTCTTTGAAAAATTTAGTTTTTCTTATCCGCTCAAAATCAGATCTATAAATGGCCTTGGTGCCGCATAAAGTATCCGTGAGTTTTTTCCCGCAGACCCAGCTTAAGAAAAAGGCAAAGAACCTATTGCCCAAGTTATTTAACGGCCGCATTGCCCCTTTTTCCATTTCGTAAGAATATCTGCTTCCGTTAACAAACCTGTTCTTCCCAGAGATCATTGCTTCATAAAATTTGGGCAAGTCCTCCGGCGCGACCCCCATATCGGCATCAAGAATTATGAGAATGTCATTCTTCGCCAATTCAAATCCTTTCCAAACCGCATCGGCTTTACCAACGCCGTCTTGGACAGCAAAATTGATCGACATTGAACCGCTATATTTCCCGGTAACTCTTTTTATTTCGTCCAAAGTGCCGTCTTTGGAGTGCCCTTCAACAAAAATAAGTTCTTTCGCGCCATTAAGCTCCGGCAACTTTTGAATTACTGGCTCTATATTGCCCTTCTCATTGCGAGCAGGAATTATAATGGAAACGGACGGATAGTTCATTTTGGTTCCAGTTTATAAATAATCCCCGCCGCGTCATCTGATATATAGAGTGCACCGTCTAACCCGAATTTCAGGTCAACCGGCCGGCCGTAAACTTTTTTATTATTTTCTGAAATCCAGCCGGTTATAAAGTCGGCGGTTTCGGACATTTTTCCGTTCTTGTCAACCTTAAATCTGACTATTTTATATCCGGTCGGCTCGCTCCTGTTCCACGAACCGTGGTATGCCACCAACAAATCCCCCTCCCATTCTTTGGGCCACGTCTTGACATCGGAAGTCCTTTGGCCTTCCGATGTCGTTAATGAATTACTAGGAATAAAAACAAGTCCTAACGGAGCAGAATGAGCCGAAATTTCGATCACCGGCGCGTCCGTCTCACCGCAATCAGTCGGAATATCTATCCTCTCTATTTTCTCCGGCTTGAATGTCTCGTCTTTAATTTTATTACCATAGCAAAACGGCCAGCCGAAACGTCTCGCGCCAAATTTCTGTTCCGGTCCGGCCGGTTTAATGATATTTATCTCATCGGGCGGAAACTCGTCTCCCAAATTGTCCCTGCCCATTTCCGTTGCCCACATTTCTCCGGTTACCGGATGAAAAGTAAAGAAAACGGAATTTCTCAACCCGCCGGCAAACTCGGCAGTAACCGTCCCGTCCGGATCCGATTCCAAAATTGCCGCCCGCTTCCAGCTGTCCTCCATGCAAACGTCGCAGGAAGAACCGACCGATATGTATAATTTATTTTTATCGTACAGTCCCCTAAACACTTTTTCGCCGATCAAATCAACGCTACGGGTATTAGAACCGAAGGATATAGTCCGAGTAAAATGTCTGCCGTCAGCAGGAATGGTGACAATGTTTTGTCCGACTGTGTTGGTTATTTTCCCGGTATTAACATCATACAAATATCTCGCCACCTGATGCGTCTCGGCAATATATAGATAAGTTGTTTGTGCCGAAGGTACTTGCCCTGAGCTTGTCGAAGGAAAAAAATCTAGACCGTGAGGCGATTTCAACCCCTCGATCAATGCACGCTTTATTTCAAAATTACCTCTTGCCCCGAGCGTAGTCGAGGGGTCCAAGATGCTAACCCTGCCAGCTTTCGTTTCGCTAACCAGCATCCTGCCTTTCGGGTCAAATGCTATAACTCTGGGATTGGTTAAACCGCTTGCGACGATAGAAATTTTAAAACCGTCGGGAACAGTTAGAAAACCAAGTCCATCTTCTTCCCTGTTAATATCAGGTTCAGTTGTTGGCTGTTCTGTAGTATCAGGCACGTTATATCCAACAAGTTTTTTAATTAAACTGAAATTGATAACAAGAAAATAGGTTGAGCCGATAAGCAGAAATAAAACAACACCTAAAACGGCTTTTTTCATTAGAACATTTATACCAAAAATCTAACTTAAAATCAAAAGGTTGTTAGACCAGAAGTTGTATTTGCCACAGGAATAGGAGTTGTTGTAACTGTCGGTACCGGTGTTTAATAATAAGAAATAGACGAAGCCGGTGACGGAGAAATAGTTATAATTGGAGTAGCTGTAGGTGTTGATGTTAGCGAGGGTAAAACATAAGTCGGACAGGCGCCATAGAAATCACTGTGTTGAAAATGAGCATCTAGTGACGGGGAAGCAATCCTGATTGTCTCAAAAGAACCTGGATCACTGGTTGGATGATGGCAAACAACAAACTTTTCTTCTCCCTCCTGTCTGTGGTATTTAGGCACTTCCTTTAAGAGTTTGAATTCGTTGCCTCTGGGATACCAGTTGAATTCTTTTCTATTGATGCAAAATACCTTTTTAAAGAAGTCGGGGTCTTCTTGGACGGCTTGGTCGCCGGATTTGTTTATCCAATGGAGTCGGCCTTCGTCTTCGCCCTCTACGCTTGTTCCATATACTTTTTGATCATTGTCTTCACAATTTCTGAAGTAGCCAGATGTGGGGAAAGAATCCCTGATTTCAGGGGTAACTAGTTTGACACTGGCGAAACCACCTAAGTGGCCGTAGAACTTAAATATTTCAGGATTGAGGAATAACCTCTTGTGGCCATGCTCATTGATAATATATACGTCTGGGTCGTCGGAAAAGATGGCGCTGATAAGGTCACCTTCTTTGAGGCCGTAGTCGGAAGGTTGGACAGCGAAAACTACAGAGAAACTAAAAAAGATTATTAAAAAAAGTCCGAATAAAAACCAGATTTTAATCATATACTTTTATTCTACCATACCTGTGTGCAAAAAAAATGAGTTATCAACAGAAAGAAATACTTTAACGGAATTCATAAATGAAGAATGACTGACCTATCCGGTCAATGGGTTTATAATTATCCATCCAATTTAATATTTCATTACCGTAGACCTGGCTGGCAAGCCGCGTTCTTATGAGAACATGGGTACTAACGGCGTACCTGCCTTTCGGCGAAAGCCAATCGCCTTTGAAATCCAACAGCAAGATATTTTTTATCCCGTAAGACCTATAAGCATCTTTTTCAACCCAAAGAAAGACCTTCAGTTCGGGATATTTGTCTTGATATGCCTTTAGCCGCTTTAGATCGTGGCCCCACTCAATATTTGAGTCATCAAGGTATTTATAGCCGTTACTTGAACCGCCAACAAGTTCGTTGAAATAAGGAAGATAATCGGGATAAGCGCGAACTGTTGAATAAGTGTACCAGCCCGCCAGTAGAAAAATTAAAACTGTTGCATTTTTAATTTTTCTACTGAAAATTCGAAATTCGAAATTCGAAATTCGAAATTTATCCGATAACCATCCGCTGACAAACAAAATTAAAAACGGATATATCGGCAAAAGATATCTTACACCGATGTTGTGGGCCTTCCAGCTTGTTATCCATAGAAATAAAATCACCGGCAAAAATATAAAGGCGCTGTTTAAAAAACCTAGAGCCATTTTTTTATAGCGAAACAACGCCCAACCGAGAACTGCCAAGAATGGCACTGGAGTCTTTATGATAAACGCCCACAAAAAGTAGTACCACCAGCCGCCATGATCAAAGCTGCCGTTCAAATAGTAGAAGTGCTCCGGATTTTTGTTGGCATAAACCGTACTCATTCCATGCCAGTAAAATAAGAAATCTTTGGGAAATAAGTAGAGGCACCAGATAATCAAAAATGCCAGCCCCCACACCGGTATGATAATTTTTGACAAAGCCGATATTTTAGCCGGCCAGTTTGATCTTGAGTAATTTTTTTGTATATAAATCGCGAGCAAGATCAAAGATATCGGCAGCAGTAAAACGGCAGAAAATTTGGAGCCCAGAGCCAGACCCAGAGTTAAACCACTCAATACAATATTCTTTTTGTTTGGTTGTAGCGTAAATTTCCATAAATGATACATGGCTATAAAAGAAAAAGCGGTAACACCCAAGTCCATCGTTACAAATTGCGCGTGGGCAATGATATTGGGCATAAGGGCGTATATAAAGAGCCCGATAATGCCGGCATTATAGCCAAAAAGTTCTCTGCCCCACCTAAAAACATACCAGCCCAACAACACCGACAGAAGAATTATCGGTATCCTGCCCCAAAACATAACCCTGTCTACACCGTTATTGAACAGAAGGTCGCGGCCGAACTGCCATTCGTCCGTTTTCGGTCCGGCCAAATTCGGGTCATTGGGATCGAATTTCAAGTTCAAGAACAAAAGAGGAGCGGCGGCCAGCATTTTGACGAGAGGGGGGTGCTCAGGATTAAGCTTCAACTCCCCTGTCTTTAAATACGAGAAACCGCTTGGTAAATGAGTTAACTCGTCATAAGCCGGACTGAAATTCCGCGCACTTAAAAACGGAGTTAAAAACGTTAAAAACAACAGCAAGATCAAAATTAACTGGTTACTTTTCATTTTAACTTTAGTTTGTTTTGTATCACTTCAAGCGCCTGCTTGGCATTCTGACTATCGGGGTTAATTTCGAGAGCTTTTATTATATTTTCTTTAGCTGCGAAAAGGTCACCCAGGTTGGCGTAAATTATTCCTAGCGTAAAATAATTATTAAATGTTCTGAAGCCAAGGTCTATAGCTTTCTTAAGATTATCGGCGGCCTTCTGCTGTGTTGCCATATCGTTCGTTGAAGCGTAAGCGTAACCAGCCCCCTGATAGCCGTAGGGGTTATCCGGCTGGCCTAGAATTAATTTTTCGTAAACCTTGGCGGAAGCACCCAACCACCCGAAACGGTAAAGCACGTTGCCAAAGTTAATGAAAGCATTGCCGTCTTTTTTGCTTAACCGAGCCAGCGCCGAAGGAATTCTTTCCTCTATATTATAGTCAGCAATTCTATATTTACCAATGATCGTTTGGTTTGCCGCATTATTTTTCAAAAAAACTACTATCGCATCGTTCAAAAAAACCATCGGCCATTCGGGGTCTTTAGCTATTCTGGTTAAAAATTCTTGGCTCCATTCTGTCATATCAGTATGAGCAAAAAATATGTAATTTATGCCGTATTTCTGGGACATTTCTTCCCAGACTTTTTCGTCTCTCTGCATCGGCTTGTAAATTTTTTCAAAAAATTCACCCGGATACGCCTCCGGCCGACCATCCACAAAAACTTTTTGGTCTGGGTATAACTGCCAAACCAGATAACTTCCGATATCAAAATTATTAAATACCGGACCTTGGATATTATTCGCTCTTATGAAGTCCGTCCCGTCCTGCGCCGCGCTTGAGATACTCAAACCAAACATTTTTGGCGAATCAAGCCAATTATAAAACCGCCCGCTAACAACTAAATAAACGCTAAATGTTAAAATAACAATAATGCAAATACACAACCACTTTTTTACAAAATTCGTAATTCGTAATTCATAATTCGTAATTCCCGCTAAGTTGTCCGTCATAACCGGCCACAAGCTCAAAGCAAACAAAGGAATATTCCTTTGCATTTTAAAAGACAAGGTGGCCGTAATCGCAATGAGCAGTAGATCAAATATCCTTGTTTTTAGCCAGTTAATAAATTGAGGTTTAACCTCAATTATATAGAGGTTAAACCTCTGTGCGACAAAACTGACCGCGAGAATGAAAAGGGATATCAAAAACAATTTGTCTTGCGGCGCCCAGTGGCCAAAATATTTTGCCAGAAAAAATAACGAGCTGTTTTCGACGACATTGTAGCCGTAATTACCGAGGACTTTCAGAGGATATATGGCACCGGTAATAAAATTCGGATTAATTAGGTTAGCTAAAATGACTGAGATAAAAACTTTAAACTCTAAACTCGAAATTCTAAACAAACCCCATTTCCAAAATTTAAAACCACTAGAATCAAGCCCTCTTTCAATCAAAAAGAATAAAAAAACTATTGGTCCAATGATAAAGTAAATGTGCGTGTTTACCCAAAACAACTGCAAAATGGGTAAAAGCCAAAGCCAGCTAAAGGTCCGACCTTGAGGATTTTTAAGGTCGGACCTTGATCTGGCTCGATAGATGACAAGCAGATAAGCCGAAAAGATCAGGTAGCTGAATATTTCCGGCCGCGGTTCTGTCCTGGCGGAAAATACAAAAATGGACACGAGAAAGGCAAGCGCAACCGCAAAAATATTCCGTTTTCTGACCGTAAGGAAGAGTAAAAAATAAGTTGCCAGAAGAACGATTACCTTAAATATCATTATCGCCTTCAGTCCGTTCATCCAGCCTGCCCCGTGATCATCGCTAGATGATTTTACGGGGTCGTTACCCAGAGAATAAACCTTATAAAAAACAACCTCGCTTAGCCAGTGATGATTGGTGAACGGAAAGTCCGGTTCGGTGAAAGAAAAAAGGTTGGTTTTAGGAACTTCACCTGTTTGCCAAATAATTTCTCCTAATTTAATATGCCGGCCAATGTCGGCATTTATCGAAGTAAAATTGTGAAAAAAGAGAGTTCCGGCCAGTATAAATAGCAGCGCGATAACGATACTCTTGAGCAAAATAATCATATTTCCTATTGAAACGCCGCTTCTTTGGCGTATATCTCCAGTATCTTAATGATCTGGGGATGCATCGCTTCGGGTTTCTGAATTCTTAAAAGTTCTTTAAGCTGGGCTATGGCTTGCGGATGTTTGTTCTGGGAAAAATACAGAACAACAAGGTCCTGACGGGCCAAAACATAGTCGGGGTTTATCTCAACGGTTTTAAGGAAATACTTTTCCGCTTCTTTGTAGTTATTTATCTGGGTATATATCCTGCCTAAATTATGATAAGCAGCGAATTGCTCCGGGTCTATTTCAATTTCTTTTTCAAACTCCAGCTTGGCCTTGTCATATTCTTCCCGGTCAAGATAATATAACCCCAATGGCAGATGGACGCCTTTTTCATTCGGATTTAACTCTGTAACTATCGTAAATTCGGCTTTTGCTTTTTCAGGGTCGCCTTTCATCAAGTACGCGATAGCAAGGTCTTTTCTCGATCGAGGGGTTTGGGGTAAGATATCCAGTACTAAAAATAAAATGACAATCCCGATTGCCAGCAAACAAAAAACAAGTAATTTGTTGCCCATAATTTTATAACCAAACATTGCTGAATAGTAGCAAAAACCTAATAAAAATCAATGACTTCGCAAGTCCTACTGACTTGCGAAGTCGTTAATCAACCTCCGAATAACCCAAAACCGCCTTTCGGCGGTTTTGGGTTATTTCGATTCATCCGCGATTACCAATCGGGAAACCGAAATCGTATCTAATCTATTACGGCAAGAACTGATAACCAGACAACGGCAGCAATCTGAAGTACCCTGCGGCGAAACCAGTGGTCCCGTCCCAAGTTGTATCGTTGCTGTTAGCGTCGACTGAATTATCTACCCACGAAACCAGTGAGTTGGTTGCGTTGTTCTCGTCTCTCAAGACCAGCTGGAAGTAGTCCGACCCGACACCGGCCGTTGTATTAATCGGGGTGTTGAAGTTGGTAATAGCGTCCAGATAGATCTTAATGGTCTTAGACGAACCGCCGGCGATCTCCATGTCTTTACTGGTAAAGTCGATCGCCAAGCTCGCGGCCGTCGCAGGAACAGTGGCGCTGGTAATGGTTCCAGTGTCAAGGATAGAGTTGTCTGCGCCATCCCTCACGGTAAAGGCCACATTGTTGTTTCCGACACCTGAAGCGACAACTTCGAATCTAATAGATCCGGAGCCAACCGCTAGGTTGTCGAAGAACAGGTTTGAATCGGACAAACCTTTAGCCGTAATGGTGAAGGTCAAGACCGGGTCAACGGTGGACAGCTTGGTGGCTGTCGGTGCGACCAGAGCAAACTCCGGATACACCCTATAGGGTCTGATCTGTGTGGTCTGATTTCGGTCAGTTACCCCCGTATCGTTGCCGTTCAATATTGTACCCGATCCCTCTCCAACCGCTCGGAAGGTATTGTCTCCGCCGCCTGATTGGCCAATAAAGTCAATGTCGAAGAAGCTGGCGCTCTGGGAAGCGGTTCTCGCTCCTTCGGCTTTGGTCTTAAAGTCGGCTAACATCGTAACATCCAAGCTTCCGTCCTTCGGAACGTATGGCCTGTTATCGCCGGTGAAACCGAACGCAACTGACGCTACGCTGTTGAATGTGCTTGAAGTGGTTAAGGTAGAACCGGCTTTATTCTTGTACTGTACATAGACCGTCTTGACGTTGTTTGTCACCAAAGGTCTCTGAACAGCGGCGGTTGCCTCCTGGAAATTAAGTTTCTCCAGGTAGAAACCCTCATCGGCGGCGCTAAACCTCCACATGCCGATATTGTCCCCTGTCTGGCCCCAATAAACTGCGTGGTCAGACGGAGTGCCCGGAGCAACAGCCGTGGTCATTGTGCCGGCGTTGGTTACTTTTACCTTTATGGTCGGGGTGGCACCGTTAGGATCGGAGTTTCCGGCATTGACCGTCTTTGAAGACGAGTCCAATGCCGTCACATCTCCAGTGGCGTTGATGTCAAAAGAGATATAATCGGTATCCGCTAAAGCATTACTGCCTAAGTTAACTTTCACTCCCAATGTCTTTGTCGCGCCTGCCGGAATAGTCCAGTTCAAACTGTTAAACGTAACCGTACCGGTCGTGTTGGACAGTTGATTGGATGATGGACTGGTTGACAATACATTTCCCGATTCCACCTCATAGATGGTAACCGAGGAAACCAAACCGGAAACACATTCAGTGCTTACGCAACCAACCGTAAATGCGCCTGCACCAGTATCAGAATCACTGTAGTAACCGGTTAGAACTACATCAGTAACTGTCAATGGCGAAGCATTACCTGCCTGGAATGCAACTCCGACAGCTGTTTTGCCCTGTGTTCCTCTTACTAATGTCTGGCTTGTTACTGAAGAACTCAAGCCCAGTGTCAGAGACGCGGCCTGTAAGGTCTGTATGCCTCCGCCGATGTCTGCTTGAGGCACGATATCGGCATCGGCTACCGCGGTATTAGTGCCGGAGTATTTCATAACCGTTACATCCGCAGTGCTAACGCTTCCACCTGCTGTGTAGTTATCCAGAAATATCTGTAAGGCGTCACCGGCCACCAAAGCAACTCCATTGCCATCGGTGTTAGCAGTATTTACGTCGCCCGTAACTTTAAAGTTATAGGTTTTTCCGGCAGCAAGGTCAATTACATCAGTAAAGACCCTTTCAGCTCCGGTTACGGTATCTTCACAAGTACCGGCCGCGTGGGAAACGGTAAATGCTGAACCGTCGGCAGGACCGAGAACGGTTGCACCGGTATCCTCGTCGGTAACTTTAATATCCGTAATATCTGACCAACCGCTGTCAGTATCAGCCGCTGCAACGAATGAACCGTCGCCGTTGTCGTCCTTACAAAGAACCAGCTTGGTCTTTCTTACTTCAATGTTAGTCGCGGCGGTCATTGAAAATTTCAATAAGACCGAGTCGGCGGTATTGGTGCCGATGTTTCCGGCTGACGGGCCGTTATAGGCAATCGTCAGAACTCCGCCCTGCAAGGTAACATCAAACGCTTCTGATGCCGCGTCTAATGCGTCAATACCTTGGTTAGTGGTACCGGATGCCGTATTCATACCGAATCCATACTGATCGCCAAGCGCCAATATGTCGGTGGCATTCTCAAAGTAAAGGTTGACATCTTCTGCCGCTTTTCCATTCACATCAGCATACACATAGAAGATGGCCTCGCCTCCCTTGGCGATCGTGTGTCCTGAGCTCATGTCAAAGACAACGTAACCGGCCGAGTCAATTGAACCCATCCATTCCGTGGAACCGGTCTTTATTTTCCAGTTGACGGTATCGGCTGGCTTGACTGTGCCTCCCTGAAGCATAGTGATTCTTTTCACTAAAGCTGCTTCGGTGTTAGCTGTAAGCTTGAATTCAGACACTAACGCCTGCTTTGTCCCGACGTTAGGATTTGGAATAGAACCAACTTTGGCTACATCCAATCTTCCGCTTGTAGCGCCGGAGATAGTGACGTTATTGCCTGATACAGGCAAACCGCTCACTGTTCCCGATGCTAAGGTCATTGAATTAAGAGCAACATAGTCAACATTTCCAGCCGTTGCTGAAAAGTCGCCTACCAATGAGAGATCTTTGGAACCGCTTACGGAAACATTCAAATTAATGAATGTAACCTCGCCGGTAGCGGATGAAAATGTTTTGCCGGAGGTCAAACGCCTCGCGCCTTCGTATACGTAGACGTTGTCAAAATCACCTACAGCGCCGGCGCCTTGTCTCTTAAAGACCATCTGATTGATTGTGCCGGTACCGAACAATCTCACTCTCAACATTTCAACTCCTTGGGCGTTGGTCGTAATAGTCGTAGCCGCCGGATTGCCGGAAGCTATGCTAACCGAGACCGCGCCTGGGGTTGTCGGAGTCGTCGGTACTGAACCGCCTCTTACGTATACAGGAACCTGATTTACCGAGGTAAAGTCGGCGCCTGAACCGTAGAGAGCTTTTTCAGCCGCGTTGATAACGAAGACCTTTTTGAAGAAGTCGGGGTCATCGGCAACTGCCTGGGCTCCACTGGTGTTAACCCATCGGAGGTTGGCTACGTCCTCTCCCGTTGATTCCAAACCGTAGACCTTCTCGTCTCCGTCAACTCGGAATAATCCGGAAGTTGGGAACGCGTCTCTCGTTGCCGGAGATACGTTCTTCACCGCGGCGAATCCGCCGAGGTGACCGTAGAGTCCGAAGATTGCGGGATTCAAGAACAATCTCTTGTATCCCATCTCGTTGACGATATATACATCCGGATCGTCGGAACCGGCCGCGCTGACGGTGTCACCTTCGGTGAGACCGTAGTCAGCTGGAGTCGCGCCAAATGCTGTTGGAGCAAGATACGCGACACCCGATAGCGCCAATACTGTCGCTACCGCAGTCATAACCGTGACAGCTTTCAAAAACCTGTCTCGGGTATCTATTGATACGATATTCATTTTAGTTTTTATGTTTGCTCTGGACCATAACTGTGGACTTCTATTGACTTCGCATTATTGACTTCGCAAGTCCAACGGACTTGCGAAGTCGTTAATCGTTCATCAACCGGAGTCGCTTTTCGACCAGTTCCGGAACAGAGTTTAATTACTATTTTATTTTCCCTCTTAAATTTCTATTACTAAACTTTTTCAAGGTTTCGTGAAACCACCGTCAATTCATTTTAATTCGACCTTTAGACCTGTTGCTTAATAATCTTTCTACTGCAATTTTCATATTTTGGCCATAAGATTGTTTAAATTTTCTCTGAATAGTGTTCGACTATTCTTCAAAAATTTAAATAACTTCTATTTCAAAATTTGAAACTTTCGTTACGAAAATTATTAAGCAACAGGTCTAACAAATTTAACGGGGCTCTTTACGATTCAAAACCTTTTAAACTCAAATTTAATACTTTTCTGAATTAGCTACATTGTTGTCATTCAGCCTAGTTTTCAACGTTCGTTCTTGGCCCTCACACCTAGTCAGCGAATATCTTTGCGATGCCGAATGGTTCTCGGAGTGTGGGCATCCCCACTCCTGGGGAACTCTGTCGCTGACTAGGTGTGAGGGCGTGGCATTCCCGTGTCGATGTTCAATATATTAAACACCGGCACCGAAACGCCAAAATAACCAAAATGTGGCTACGCCTTAGTCGAGTTAACTATTTGTTGGTCAGTCATGATTTTGACTATTTTGCTGACTATATATGACGTTTTAACCTTCCCATATTAGCAAACCAACTGAGAAAGTCAACCATCATTAAATTCATTATAGCTTGTTAGCATGGGTCCGCAAGGGCGTCAATTGTGGATAATTCTGGCCCCGACATCGTGATGTCCCACGGCCATCCGATGTCGTTAATTCTTGCCTATTCGCTAATGGCTAGTCGCTAATCAACACTATCTTACTCCCATACCCCCAAATTAAGCCGTGTTCAGTAAGTATCGGGGAAATCCTCGAATTTTGACTGGAATTGATAACCCAGCGCTGATTTCCGGTAGAATCTATGCTATATAGTTTGCCGTTTTGAGTGGATAAGTAGACATTGCCGTCTTTATCTACGGCTAGTTGTTTGTTAAGAAGGCCGTCGGCTTGGAACAACCATTTTGTCGTAAGATCCGACTTGTTAAGGGCGTACAGCAAAGAACCGGAAGCGGGGTTAGTATTGTTGAAACCGACATAAAGCGTATCTGATGTTACTGCGACCATCGTGGCAGCAAAGTAATCCCGCTGAGCAATGTTATCGACGTTGATAGTTGAACCGCCGAATGGAATGTTGAACAATTTCGAACCGGCGGCAGAATATGTCTTGCCGGTTGATTTGTCGTACGAAGGATCCGATGGCACATTCCCATTCGCGCCGGTATAAAATAATTCCGCCGGCCACAACTGACTTCCGTCGACCGAATAAGCATTGAAAAATTGGTTGCCGCTTATCCTTTTTGCCACAATTATGGTGCCGTCGTCCAGCACAACCGGCGCAAAGCCGGCCAGACCGGATGCGCTTATTGGAAAAGATGTTTTTATCGAGCCGTCGGTGTTTAAAACACCGAGTTTGTCCATTCCGCTTGTATAAGTGAAATGCGGCTCGCCTTTCGGTGATACGGTGAACGACTGAATTGTGCTCGCGTCGGAATAGTTCCATTTGTTGCTACCGTCAGGATTAAGCGCCGTAAAGGCCAAGAATCCGCCCGCTCCGACGCGGCCGAAATAAACGGTTCCATCGGAGAGAACTGCGGGCGTGCCGATGCTGACATTGGTTTCATACGGTTCATCCCATTGTTGGACGCCATTTTTGTCGAGTTTTGCGATTTTACCGGATGAGCCATTAGCCACGCCAAAATAAATATTGCCGTCGGCATCAGCTACCGGTTGGCTTACGTTATAGCCGGATTCAAATTCCACGGCAGCATCAAATTCCCAACTGACAGTCGCGTCTATTCCTGGCCCGGCAACAGTAGCCAGAGAAGTATGATATTGGTCCTTCCCAAACATCCCCCAAGCGCCGTCGTCTATCGCACTGTCAAAACTCACCGTCGCTACATTCGAAATCTCCGAACACTTATCCACAGTTTCCTCATTAACGACTTCGCAAGTCGTTAAGTTGATAACTTTTGTTCTCAACGCAAAATACAGCATTAAGCCGTATTCTGGAACAACGTCAAAAGAGGCGCTTTGTTGCGCCCCCACTTCAGCCACACTTGGCAAACTGGAACTGGCTACCACCGTGGCGGCAGACCACCAACTCGCGCTCGCGACTTCTGTAAAAATTGTGGACGAGTAACGCAAATCATAACTCAAACTGGCCGTGTTATAAATGCCCGGATCGGGAGCAGTCCAAGTGGCGGTAATAGTCGGGGAACCGTGAATAGTGGCAAGATTGGTCACGGCGGAAGGCGCTTGGGCCATGGCGTCGGCGCTGTTTTGCGTTTTAGGCGTTGCGGTAGCCGTAATCCACCCGCTGTCCATTCGTTGAGCGGTCTTTTTGGTTGTATTATCACCGATTATTTCGTCATCACCGTTCAATTTCCAGCCATTTGAGCCGTCAACTTCATCTATCACGGTTCCGACGGCGTCTTTAAGTGTCAGTTTTTCTCCGCTTGTGTTGTTGAGGCCGCTACCGCCGAAGGAGCCGGAATCGTCAGCTTCAACTGAAGGTACCGGATCGGGGCAAGTTGGTGTTTCGCGCTTGATCAGATAGTATCCGTTTGGAGTAATTTTTTGAGTTAGGGAGATGATCTCCACCGAGCCATCTTGTTCATAGAGTTTCCAACCGACCAAATTAACCTCGTTGTCAGTCATATTGCGAAGCTCCACCCACTCGCACAAAGAATTCTCGAAAGTTCCCATCCAGGCAATCTCGTTTATCACCACATCACCAGAATTGGCAGTGTCACCATCTTCACTGTCACCTTCCGGCTCTGGTGACGGAGTGGGTGACGGTGAAGGTGTCGGAGTGGGCGTTGGTGACGAACTCGAGCCACCCCCGCCACCACCGGAACTAAATGTCACCACAGTCGTGCTGTTGGCGGTTCCGGGTGTCCCATTAATAAAGTTTCCGTTAGCGTCCTTGGCTGACGGACTACCAGTGAAATTTTTCCAGCCAGAGGCAGTTCTCTCCATTGATATTTTGCCGGTAGAACTGCCGGCAGGCCACGCTGAACCGCTATTTCCCGCAGTATTAACGACGATTCCTGCTGCGTCGATAAGCCGCACAAATTCACCATCATTCCCCAAGGCACCGGTGTATATCTGGTCAGCCGCAACACTATTCACGGTAGTATCGTTGGTCCTTTCAAACAAAAAGTAGCTTTGTGCCTTGATTATCTTACCTTCTTCGACAGTAATATCAGGTGTTCCGTCTTCGGCTTTAAGCGCCCAGCCGGAGAGGTTAATATCGTAGTTTTCCGTATTGTATAACTCGAGCCACTCGTCATTCGGCGATGCTTCCGTTCCAGCCCAGGCAATTTCATTGATGACTACCTTGCCCGTTGTTTTGACATCGGATGTCCTCTGGCCATCCGATGTCGTTAGTTTAGGCGTTGGGCTTGGTAACACGAGTGGTGATACTATTGGTTTTGGTGACAAACTTGGTGACAGTGGTGACACCGTTGGTGACATATTCCTGTCACTACTCGTGTCACTAGTTTTGTCACCACTGTCACCATTGACATCGGAAGTCCCGCGGCCTTCCGATGTCGCTAATTCCCCCGTCGTTAATCCGTCGTTGACTCCCGATGCCTGCCCCGTACCGTCCCCGCTTAGCGGGATCTGGTTCGGGGTCGCTAATCCGTCATTATCACCACCGTCAAACCCAAACAAACTAGCAACCTGTGCCCAAAAACTAGGTTTTTTCTGCTCTTGTTTTACTAGATACTCTTTCTTTGCCTTTTCCGCTTCTTCCAAAAACAATTTGAGCGCCCCGGCACCGCCAATAACAACTTCTTTAGACAACCTGTCCCAGTAACCGTCGAGGATATAGGAGTTAACAATTTCGTTGTAAAGCGTAATGCTTTTTATGTTTTTATTTGTAGAGTCTGTTACTGCCAGAGCAATAGGAAAATCTAACCCATTTTTATCTTTATTAACAACGAAAAGTCTTGTTGAACCGTTAAAATAAAGATTCTTTAGGTTATTTAATACTGGTTTTGAGTATACTTCGTTATTTATTGTATCTTTGCTAAAAAAATTATTATTAGAATAATTAGCAACCCTATCAAAATAGTTTTCTATGCTACTTAATAAAACTGGTTTTTCCCTTCTCAAAAATAAAGTTCTGGCAATCTGAAAATTCTGGAGACTCCACTTGGCCATTTCATGTTCGTAAGGACTACCAAGATCAAGAACAGGCGGATGAGGATCATCTCTCGTATGGTCAGGCACGCCAGCGTCTTCAAGAAGGTGGAGAATATGGCCGAAAGCGATAAAAGCCCTTTCTCTGTCTCCTTTCGCATAATCCTCCAATGCTCTGCCATAAGAAAAGTCCGCCTTCGACGAATTGTTAAACACCGATGTAAATCCGGCGTACTGTTTGCCTAATACATTTGCTTGGAAGTTAGTAGCCAGTCCCCAGTCCTTGGACGAAGCACCGGCAACTATAGCCAAACCGCGATCATACACCGGGTCGTAGAAATGATACAGCATCCTTAGTCCATCATCTTCGTCGATAGATCCTTGAATTAGCCTTTGTTTTTCTTCTTCGGTTATTTTATCGTTTGGGAAATTTAAGTTGTAAAAATCAACTATCTCATCGGTCAGAGCCGGGTGAGTGGTGTTTTGCGAGTACCCGAAAGCCAAAACGGGTACCAAAAGGACGCTTAATAGCGCCCCTCCTAAAATAAGTTTTGAACTCAAAGTGTGGCTATTTTCCATACTCCGCTTGGATATTTTTGAAATATTGTTTCGTTTGTATAATTACCTGCTGGAATGGTAATTTTTTGACCCTCAAATTTCGTTTTGGTGTTTTCTTCGATTAGGGATTGGTATCTAAAAGCAGCGGTATCTGAGTTATTTGTTTCTATTCTAGACCATTTGTTTCTAGTATTTTTTAATTCCTCCAAAAAATTATCCAGGTAGTCACCTTGCTTATATTTATCTAATGTTATCATCCAATTATCCTGACTCTCTAAAACAAAATACCTACTCGCTAGCTCTACGTCGCCGGCTTTGAGAGCATCTATGAAGAGGTCGTAGGTTTCTTCCGGCGTCTTGCCTCCGTAGGTATCGTTATAATACGGCTCATTCATTTTTTCGTAAGCACGCTTAATCTGCCAAGTCTTATAACCCGGCAGTCCGTTGGTAAAAACCCAAACACTAGCCAAAACAACCAAAATTAAAACCGGCACCCCGGTCCAACTCTTAAAAATATTTTTCCAATTCAACATAAAAAGCGCGATATTACTTATCTTCCCCCTGTTGATAAACGACTTGCGAAGTCGTTTATCAACAGGTCAATTAAATTAAATTCTTGAATTCTTGTAACCTGCCACGATCTATTATACAAAAGTTAGACCGGCAAGTTAAGGAGGGATATGACTTGCGGTTCTAAAACGCACAATGAAAATCGTAGCAGATTATAAAAATTCAAAAAATAAAAACAGAAGCTAGCTCTGAATGAATAATTCTTTATCAAATCCCGACTTTATCGTCAATACCGCAAAATCACAACCTGTGGATAAACGACTTGCGAAGTCGTTTATCCACAGGTATAATCCTACTCACGCACCTATAACCATGAGACATTCAGAACAACAACCAACACAAGATTTTTATCACACCTTAAATAGGGGCGTTGATAAAAGAACCATATTTCTGGACAAACAGGACTATTTGAGATTTATTCACGATTTATACGAACTCAACAATGAGGATCGGGTTGAGAGCACTTTTGGCGCCTTCAAGAATGATCCTGCTCTAGCCAACGTTACCAAACGAAAACAAAGGAAATTACTGGTAGACATTCTTGCGTTTTGTCTAATGCCTAACCACTACCACCTACTTCTTGCTCCAAGAGTCGAGAATGCAATCCCCAAATTTATGTCTAAAATAAATATCGGCTATGCGAAATATTTCAATCAAAAATATGAAAGAACCGGCGCTCTTTTTCAAGGAAGATATAAAAAAATACTCGTAACTGAAAATATCCACTTCCTCCATTTACCATTTTATATTCATTTCAACCCGTTAGATTTATCGTATCCAGAATGGAGAGACAATAAAATATCCAACCCCAAGAAAGCGTTAGAATTTCTTGAATCCTACCGCTGGAGCAGTCACTTGGATTATCTGGGAATCAAAAATTTCCCATCGGTTTTAAATATGGACTTGCTAAAAGAAATTTTTGACGGGCAAAACGGATATAAAAAGCTTACAAATTCATATCTAAAGGACATCCAAATAAACAGCACCACAACGCTAGAATAGAGCATAGAGTAGCCCTGTGGATAAACGACTTCGTAAGTCGTTTATCCACAGGAGTCTGTAGCTTCTTCATGACCGACGATCAGGTCCACTGGAGTTTCATTCTAGTAGAAATCTGTGGATAAAATTTAAAGAAAATTAAGGGTAAAATATATGCGTTCAATACTGGAGGAAAAATTTAACAAACATGTTAAAAATGAACTTGTATATGATTTCGATATATCAGAAACGGGGTTATATGTTATTGAAATAAGCAGCCAAGCAAACGGTTGGCTACAGAATACTTTAAAACTTATTTCTTTTTTTCAAGACGATGATTTAGCCGTTAAAATTGATAACAAAGAATTTCCGAAATTGAGCGGAAAGAGAGGATTGTTTGACGGCGAGGCGGCGTGGAACGGCAACAAATTGAAAGGCCGTTCGCAAATCAATGTATTTTTTATACATCTTGACGCGGGCAAACATACGCTGCGATTTATCGCTGACCAGTCGCCGTTTTTAGAAACCGTCAGAATTTATCAAGCGACCAACGAGCAAAATATTGTTTTTGAACCAGTTAAAAATTATCAAATTGAAAGCGGCAATAGGCGGCCATGGCTTATATTTATTTTGGTTGAACTTGATCTCGAGAGATTAAAAATACAAGCCAGCGCTGATCAAAAACAGGGCGATGACGATGACCTTCAACTAAAGATTAGTGGTGAGCGACAGATAAATGATATCCCCAAATCCCATAAATATTGGTACTGGTGCGGCCGCGTCCTTAAAGGCCAGTCAAGAACTTTTGATAAAAAATTTAATTTAGCAGCAGGTCTTAATTATATTGAACTTTGGGCGGATAATACTCCCACGCTGGAAAAAGTGGAATTAACTCTTGCAAAAAATCACGATAATCTAAGAAGCACTATCGACATCGTCATATATACTTACAGAGGAGTTTACGGGAATGAAGATTATAACCGTTACGATACTCTTATAAAAGATGTGGTATATTACTGGAATAACGAGTTTCTAAACGATACTGATCCGCCGAAACAACCGCTTGATCCCAATCTTGTTAAAGCCATACTCTACCAAGAAAGCAGGGTTGGATATTATTCTGGCGCTGAGGTTAATATAATGCAAATTGGCAATTCCGGCGATCTCTCATTAGAAACTCTTAAAGGGGAGTTACCTGAATATTGGATTCATAACGGTGAGCAAATCAGGTTAGAATATCCAGATGCCAAGATAGAAACAGTCAAGGACAGCATATTTTGGGGAGTCAGATGGTTATACCATAAAGCGCAAAATGTTTCCCAAAATGATCCGAATAGAAGGATCTGGGTAACATGGAAGGAGGCCGTAGAAAGATACGGGCCACCTAGCGCTCAACAAGAATATGTAAATAGTGTCTGGGATATTTATAAAAATGGAATTAAAAAAGAAGCCAGTAACCTTATAAAATTATGGCTGATTATTTTAGTTGCGACCCTTTCCTTTTTTTCCTTTGCGAAAATCAGCAATGAAATACATGCCTTTAAGGTGACAACGTTGGATTACTTTGCATCAGAACGGCATAGGCAAATTCAAAATATTGAAACAAAGTATTACAAAAATACGGGACTTATTTTAGGGATTATTGAGTGGGAAAAGGATTGGTGGGAGGATCTAAGAGTTGGAATATTTAGAGACAAAAATATTAGTTGGATAGAAATAGAAGAACCGCCGAGTGAACAGTCAATTTTGTTTGCTCGCTTCATTGAGTTAAGCGGATTTAGTAATCCGATTCTCGAGGTCTATGGCATAACTCATGTGGGTCATGGCAATATTTATCTTTACGAGGTTAAGGACAAAAAACTTATAAAGATTTTTAAAACTGCGGCCGTCGATTCTTATAATGAAAGAGTGTGGAGTTTCGAGAATTACCAAAGCTATGGTTACGACACTTGCGGGCAAATATATGAAGATGGCAAACTTTCCGCCGCATATTCGGATATGAATAAAGACGGCGTATCCGATGTTGTATTGACTGGAAAAATTAATGTTGTTTGCGAAGAGAGGATAAGAACTGAAAATTTTACCAAATACACAGACATCAAAGTCTCCGAGATGTCTGTGTATAGAATTTATTTGTGGAATAAAAATGATTGGGTAGAAGTAATTGACTAATGACTATGTCCGAAAAAAAATTTATTGCAGTAGTAATACGCTAGAAAATGAAGTTAATGAAGCCATAATGCAACATTGCAACATATTGAATACTCAAAAGATTGGTTTATTTCTGGCGTAACTACAGCAGCAGAAGATAATGGGGAAACAAACACTTTAAATATTGATACCGAAATATTGCTTATGACCCCACGATTAATTTCTCTTGCCTTTACATCAACCCAACATCTCGCTGGCATACAGGACAGCGACCCCGAACGATTGTTTCTCGTTTTCGATCTTGTAAACAAAGAGACATTAAAGGAGGGCAATGAATTATTTCGAGATGATTTGGCGTGGTCAGAGGCGGTAAAAGCAATGAAAACATCTTTGCTTGCCGATTATCAAGGAGATCCAAACTGCGATTTGTTTTTCGTGCCCAAACACAATGGCTTTGCCGTGTCTTGTATCGGCGTTGATTGGAGTCGCGAAGGAGCACCTTTATCTATCGCAGGCAACATCTCAATGTCTATGGTTCAAGAATTTCTCGATCCGTCAGTGCTGTCCGATATTGTTCAGTGATTTTAGGCGATTGCTCTGACTTCTAACCTAAGTTATCCACAGTTTTAGGATAAACGACTTGCGAAGTCGTTTATCCACAGGGGGTTATTTTTGGTGTTTGCGGATGAGGATGTTGGCTTGATGGAGTGACTCGAAAGTACCGGCGTCTATCCAGAATTTTTTGGCTTTGATGAAGTCCATCGTGCCTTCGTTGATATAGTGGTTGTTCACGTCTGTTATCTCATACTCGCCCCGGGCAGATGGCTTGAGGTTTTTGATGACGTCAAAGATGCGGTTGTCGTACAGATACAATCCGGTCACCGCCCAATTGGATGGCGGATTTTTGGGCTTTTCTATAACTCGTTCAACCTTTTGGCCTTTGAATTTGACCACGCCGAACCTTTGAGGGTCAGGAACTCTTTTCAAGACAACGGTAGCGCCGCTGTCTTTTTTGTCAAAGTCGGCAAATGCTTTAGAAAACTCGTCGCCAAAAATATTGTCTCCCAGGATAAGAGCAATCTTCTTGCCGTCAGAGAATGATTTAGCAAGGCCGAGGCCATGGGCAATTCCAATCGGCTCCACCTGGATCGTATAGTAGAGATTCACTCCAAATTCTTCGCCTGAACCAAGCAATCTGACATACTGCTCAGTATGCTCCGGTCCGCAGACGATAAGTATGTCTTTAACCCCGGCCTTTTTCAGGGTCAGGATGGGGTAATATATTATCGGCTTGTCGCCTACGGGAAGAAAATGCTTGCCCGCTACTTTTGTGACCGGCCAGAGACGGGTGCCTTTGCCACCGGCTAATACAACGCCTTTGATCATATTATTTCAGCGACCTGTGGATAAACGACTTCGCAAGTCGTTTATCCACAGGTGTAATATACTGCTACGCCATCGGATCTTTTTTTCAGAAAACCTTCATCGGTCAGTTCCTTCAAACTTCTTTTAACAGTCCTGCCTGACAACGCACCGAACTCGCTCATAACGTCTTTCGTGCGTACGTCAGGCGTCTTTTTTATATAATTGAGTATCCGCTCTTTGTTCGAATTTAACTTCAGAGCTAGCCGGGCGGACTTGGTTCTAGTCGATGGTTTTGATATCAATATCGCTGAATTAGCAACATCAGATGTCGTGTCTTTCGTTTTCTTACTTTGTTTTAAAATATGAAGCTTAAATTTTAGTAAATTTCTTTGGGCCAGAAATAGGGGAGTGACATTACTTTTTGAAATGTGCGCTAAATATTCCAAATAATCAAGGAGATTATTAACGGAGTTTAGTAAATCTTTATTCCTACATTGTGCGACGTTTTTTTTGTTCCATTCTACAAACGTGGATACGAAATCTGATACTTTCCCGTGAAGTTTCTGTTTTAAAAACCTGTCCTCCGTCATAATGAGCAGTTTTGAAAGAAGAACGACGGAATTTGTAAATTTTATGATATCTTCTCTCTCCATATTTAGAGGGTCTCGAAATAATTTTTTATAAAATCGTCTATCGCCTCCGATTTTATCAAATGGGTGGTCCCGCTCCGCAAATAGGCCATACCTATGACAATGCCAGAATTATTTATTGCCTTTGAGCCGCTCAGGAAATAATTTGGTTCGGTGTCTAGAATAATATCTTTGGAAAGAATATAACTTACCATGCCTCTCTGAGCAAAAACAACCGGGTTTGATAGTTCAACCAGTTTGCCAAAAACAACAACATCCTGGCCCGACTGGAATTGATAATTTCGGTCAAGACGAGCAACATCCATATTGGTTGAGTCGACCTTAAGAAGGGCTAGATTCTTGAAGCCGTCGTATCTCACCGTTTGGGCACGAAATATTTTATCCTTATGGAATACCTGCAGAACATCTGCGCCTGAAATAACATCAAAAGTGGTGATGATCACCCCATCGGAGGAAATAATCATGCCGCTGCCTTCGCGAATTATCTTGCCGAATTTGAATGATTGAATAGCGACAGTGCTTAAGGCTTGATCGGCCGTTATCTTTTGCCAGAAGTCGGCGGATACAACCGTGGGCATTGGCGTCGGAATCGGCTCCGCTGGCTTATTTTCTAGCAAGGACAAAAATAAAAAAGAAGCGATCGCCCCGCCTAAAAATCCAAAAATAATTGTTTTAAAAAAATTATTCACAGTTTTCACATAACGACATTCGATGTCGTTAGTTCATAGATGAAGGTTGAAATAACTCCTTGGCACGTTCCCAGTGTTCCGGATAACCCTGTAGCTTTAACCAATACCACCATTCCGCGCCCCACAGATAGAAACCATTAAACCCTGTCTTGGCTGAAAAATCAATCATCTCGTTGAACTTGTCTGTGCTCATCCTATCAAGTTGAACTTCGATAGGTGTTTCAACTATCGGCTGCAGAAGCCACGGCTCCGCCGATAATTCAACGATAAAAGAGGGTTTGGGGCCAAAAACAAGGCGAGTAATATTGTGTTTAAGTCGGAAAAATCCGGGCGTTATGGGGTATCGGATAGGAAAACCTAACGATCTTGGCCAAACATAGAGATATAAACTGGTACCGAAAACATCTCCGCGAGAATAAGCCCTGAGCCAATCACCGATTTCGCCGCTATCTGTAATTAAGACGGGCCTGTTATCAAGAAATCTGACTAGCGCAATTTCCTCGTCTAACAAACTCTTATCCAAAGGTCCGCAGGCCGAGCGGCTGAAACCGGTCAAGAACGGTTCGTTCTCAACCTGCCAATAAATTATATTATCGTAACTCTTATATCTGTTAACGACTGTCTCTATATATTTTAAGACCCTCTCGTTTTTAAATTTTTTTATTTCACTTTCACCTTTCAATTTTCCACTTTCAATTTTCAGCCATTCCGGCTCATGGCATTCCGGCCAGCCGGGAAGACGCCGACCGACGGCCAGGATGACCGACGCACCGCTACTGTGGGCTTCGGCCATCTGAAAGTCGAGCTCCGTAAAATTATATTTATCCTTTTCCGGCTCCGTTGCGGGCCAGTGGGCGGAAAATCTGAAATTTTTCACGCCCAGGTCGTTTTGAATAGCAAGATATGTCTCTCTCCAGTCCAGACCCAATTCATCCGTATGAAATCTGCTGAACGATACTCCGTATCTGAGATCGCCGCCTGAAGAAAAGTCGAAAGAAAGAATAAAAAAGAATACAAAAAAGGCAGCGGCAACCGCCAAAATTTTCTTTGCTCCCGATGAGAAATTAAATTTAGACATTTTGCACAAAAAGAATTAAAAACCCCATCAACACCGCCAAGATGCCTGAAAGCTTGTGCGTAATCGTTAATCTGTCCGTTTTTTCTCTAATTCCGGAGATTTTTCCTCCCAAAAACAGAGCTAAAATAAATGTGAGGAAAAATTGTATCCCCAAAAGACCGTTTACCAGAGAGACGTTGCCAAGGTTTATCGCAAAATAAAGAACCAAAAAACCGACGCCGGCAAGAAATTTATTGAAAACGAATAAGGCCTTGGACTTTACGGGGGAGTAATCATATGTAAATTTAATCTCTTTTCGAACGTGCGGAAAAATAAGAGACGCAAACGCACCGCCGACAAAACCAACTCTTGTCCAGAACAAGCCGTTTACAAAACCGACCATATTAAACGAAAGTTTCAATAAAACATAATACATTCCGAACGACACTCCGGCAAATATCGCCCAAAACAAAATACGTTTTTCTATTCTGCCTAAAAGAAATATTCCCGAGACCAAAAATAAAAAAGAGAGAAAATTAATAGGCGAAAGGGTGTCTTTGAGAATGAGAGCGGAAAAAACGTAAGTAAAAACAGCCCCCATCGTACCGACTTGAGTTGCCACCACCGAAACGTCGCTTTCTTTGATCGATTTATAAAGAAGCAGTAACCCTATGAAAAAAATCGCTCCCGATCCGATCATTACTAAAAGGTTGCCGGGGCTGGGCAAATAAACTCCAAAGGGGATGAGAAAAAATGCGCTCAAGCTTAAAACGGCCACACCAAAAGCGTAAGCGTGATACTTGGGCATATGGCCGGCAAGAAGATACTTGTCAATTATAAAGACAGCGGCGTTGATGAAGTAGGCGAGTAGCGCGAGATAGAGCCAGAGCAAGTTTCTAAATTTCTAAATCCTAATTTCTAATTTCTAAACGGTCTTAAATTTCAAAATTCAAAACATTTTTGAGATTTGAACTTTAAGGTTTATTTAGAGATTAGAGCTTAGAGATTAGAGCTTTAACTAATCAGTTTCTAACTGATTAGTTAAACATATTTTAGCATATTCATGGGCCGATGGACGAATCTTCCTCTCAAGTGTCGCATAATCAATCCCAACGAGTCCGAATCGCGGAGCAAAACCGTGAGCCCACTCAAAATTATCCAAAAGCGACCAGTACAAATATCCGCGCACATCGACACCGTCCTGGATAGCGCGCCATATCCAACACAAATGGTCTTTGATGAATTTTCCTTTCAACTTGTCGGTCCCGTCGGCAATTCCGTTTTCGGTAATAAAAATAGGTTTTTTGAACTTTTTAAGTTCTGTCAGGCAATGATAGATGCCTTTGGGATAAATTCTCCAGAGGGGCATTTCTGGAATCAATCCGTTATCCGATTCTTTAGACCCTGGCAATTTGTAGTCCCTATAGTAATTTAACCCAAGAAAATCCTGATAAGGAAGCGTCTTAGACCAGGCGTGAAGTTGAAGCCAATTTAACATCTTCACTACCCCTAAACCTTTCAACAACTTGCCGCCGGAAAAATAAACGTTGTTCTCAACTAAACCAACCGCCACGTTATGCGACATTAAAGAAATGTCGCATAACGTGGCGGCATTTTGCGATGTACTAGTACGTTGCAAAATGGGATTGTGCGACATACCCAAAGTCGAATTTTGGGTTGCCTGAGAGACATTATAAATTTGCTTAATTTCCCGATAGGCGAGAGAGTGCGCTTTGATAAAGTTCTTTCTAACTCTAAAGAACTTGAATATGTTTTTATGTTGCGGCGGCCATTCACCTTTTAAATAAGCCTGGTTTGCATATACCGTTGTGGCCTCGTTAAAAGTTATCCACAGCCCTACCCTATCCTTTAAGTTATCCACAACATACTTTGCATACCTTGTAAAGTATTCCGGCGATTTTTTATTTAACCAACCGCCATTTTCCGCGAACCAAATCGGATTAGTAAAGTGCCACAGGGTAACCATTGGCTCTATTCCCCTGTCTCGTAAGGCATTGACTAAACGTTGATAATGTTTGATAGCTTCAAAATTGAACCTCCCTTCTTCGGGTTCTATACGCGACCACTCAACAGAAAAGCGATGGATGTTTTGATTTAGTTTTTTAGCAATATCAAAGTCCTCCTCATATCGGTTATAACTATCGCAGGCTCTTCCTGAAATAAAATCAGAAGGGTCTTTCCCCTCTTTCTTTAACTGAGCGATTCTTTCAGACAAACTTTCCCACTCGGACCAATCATTGCGGTTGTTGCCTTCAACCTGATAAGCCGACGTAGCGCTCCCCCACTTAAACCCGTCGGGGAATTTTAGCGTCTCGTTCATAATCCTCATTTTACCACAAATATTGTGCGGCCGAGATTATTTTTTCGTTACTCCTACAAGTTCTATCTCAAACAAAAGAGTTGCGTTCGGGGGAATTGCGTTGCCGGCGCCCCTTTCGCCGTAGCCAAGTTCGGGAGGAATCACCAACCGCCTCTTGCCGCCTTCTTTCATTCCAACCAAACCAAGCTCCCAGCCCTGAATTAGTTGGCCCGCGCCAAGAACAAATTGTATCGGCTGTCCTCTGCCGTATGACTCGTCAAAGACGGTTCCGTCTTCAAGCGCGCCGACATAGTGTGCACTTAACGTGTCGCCGTTTTCGGCTGACTTGCCGGTACCGACAACTACATCAAGCGCGACTAAGCCGTTATCGTACCGAGTAGGTTCATTTGTCTCTTCGGTACCAGTATCTTCTGGTAAATTAACGACATCGGATGGCAGCTGGACATCCGATGTCCTGACACCCACTTCCCGAGTTTTTTGGACAACAAACCAGACGGTTATAACGACGAATATTATTAGTACAGTGAAAATAAAGAATGTTTTTGTCATTAATTCGCGGGGCGGGGTTTTAGTATTTCGAAGTAGTCCGGGTCAATCGTTCTTATAAAACAGATGCGTCCTACGCCATGCTGCCAGTTATAGTCCTGGCTTCTCGGTGGATATATTTGCGGAACGGCGCTTGGGCCATCTCCGCTTTCTACGGAGACCCGGCTACGCACGGGTCCCTCTCCAGGCGTCGTAAATGTTGCGCACAACTCAAAGGTCAAACTATCAACAACTCGATATTCATACGGCTCTCCTATTTCAGGATCCGTCGGAATAACAATGCCCAACAACGGATCTTCAAGATTGTCTAAGTTCGCGGGTAATTTCTCCTTGTTCTGCCAGTAGTTCGTTATATAATTCTGAACCATAGACAAGTCCTGCACCCTTCTTTCGTCAAATCTTTTATCCCTTTGCTGAAAAGGTGAACCAATAACGGCAAAACCCCAAAGAACCGCTAAAATAACCACTGCCACGATGATCCACGAAAACAAGTCCAGCCACTTAACGGTCTTTTCTCTTAGTTGGGCCAGATAGTAATAAAATGCCGAACCGGAAATAAAGAAAATCGTCAGCGCTTTCAGCGCAAACCTAGCCGTCAGTTCGCCTCTTAGAAAATTATTAACTACAGTCACGAGATCCCCTATTATGACAAGCGCGGCCGCAAAAAGAGTAAGGTATAGAAGCCATTTCCTTATCTTCAGTTCTCTTTTATCGGGATGTGTATCTACGTCCTGTCTTAAAAATCTCGATACCCACAAGAACACCGGAAACACGACGATAAGCATTGCCATCGCCTGCCTTATGGCTCCCTCGTACGAAGAAGCGCTCCGATAGTAGTCAGTCGCCGGATCTGGAAAATAAAAATCAATGTAGTTAAAAACGGCCATTCCAAAGCCGACTGCCACTACAACCAGAGTAATTATCGCCGTAAAATACAGAAAAGTATCTCGGGGTAGGTTTTTGTTGATTTCCATAATAAACCCATGTTATCAAAAAATTTAAAAGAGGCCAAGCTTATGGCCTCAAAACTAATTTTATCTTTTCCAGCGCTTCATTAATTTCCTTTTTAGTTATCGTAAGCGGCGGAGCAAGTCTTACCACGTTGTCTCTTGTTTCCTTACACAGAATTCCTGCTTCGAGCATTTTCTCACAAACATCTCTGCCGTTATTCTCCAAAAGTTCCACGCCAACCAATAATCCTTTTCCTCTGACTTCTTTCACAAAACGGCTATCCATACTTCTAAGTTGCTCCCTAAAATATTTACCCAAACATAAAGCGTTATCGGCCAACTCTTCTTCTTCAAGAACCTTGAGTGCTTCAACGGCAACGGCGCAGGCAAGAGGATTCCCGCCAAAGGTACTTCCGTGATCTCCCGGCCTTATCACATCCATAACTTCCTTTTTGCCTACCACGGCCGAAATGGGCAGAAGTCCCCCGCCAAGCGCTTTGCCGACTATAAGAAGGTCCGGAGACAAACACTGGTGCCAAAAGCAGAATTTCTTTCCCGTCCTGCCCAAACCGGTTTGTATCTCATCGGCCGCAAAAAGAATATTGTGACTCCGACAAATCCGGCTTACTTTACTGAGATAATCATCCGGCGGAACATTGATGCCGCCTTCGCCCTGAATGGGTTCGACCAGAAAAGCGACTGTGTTTTCGGTTATAGCGTTCTTAAGCGCGGTAACATCTCCGAAAGGAACCGATATGAATCCGGGCGCAAAGGGTCCGAAACCGTCTCTATATTGAGGCGTACTTGAAAAACCGACAATGGTCGTCGTCCGGCCATGGAAGTTGTTATCGCACACGATTATCTCCGCCTTATCTTTCTCTACGCCCTTCGCCTCGCTATATCCCCACTTGCGGGCTATCTTGATGGCCGTCTCAACGGCTTCGGCTCCGCTGTTCATAGGCAGAACTTTGTCCAGAAAGCAAAACCTGGCCAGTCGTTCAACGAATTCAGCAAAAACATCGCTGTAGAAAGCCCGGGAAGTGATGGACAGTTTACTGGATTGTCTTACCAGCGCCTCAACCAAGCGCGGATGGTTGTGGCCAAAATTAAGAGCCGAATAAGCGCTGAGCATATCTATATACTCCCGGCCCTCTATGTCCCATACATGAATGTTTTTCCCGCTCTTCAGAACCACGGGCAAAGGATGATAATTATCAGCCGAAAACTTGTGAGTCCGCTCCATTACTCCTTTTGCCGTCTTTCTCATTTTTAAAAGTCCAATCAAAACTCCCGCCTAATCTTAAGCGGGAGTTTTGATGAAGTCAACATCGGATAAAATTATAATATGATAATTTTATCCGACGAAAATTGCTAAATGATCGTTTTTATATTATTTTCATTCTATTCTATTAAATGTTCCTTGAAAATGAGCAGAGGAAGAGCCGGCCCGCTGTTTGATCTCTGTGTATGGAAAGGGGTAACCATAGCATTGGCCATAAATGCCGTAAGTGTTTTGGTCATAGTGATCTCTCTGTTTTTATTTGGATTTGCAAAAGAACCTCTTTCTGATGTAGTAAATGAGTTCGGCACAGAAAAGACAATATGGCAATCCGGCGGCAAAGTATCAAAACGGCCGCCACATTCTTTAACTATACCCATAAAAGACCTTTTTAATTTCCGGATGCCTCATCAATCGAGGTTCATTGAAATTTTTGTAAAGGATGTGTTTTCTGAAGAATTTGTTTACAGAGGTCCAATAGTAATAGCCGTTTCACTTTTGTTGTTTTTTAAAGTTCGAAACAGATATTGGCCCGCTCTGTTTCTGTGGTCAGCGGGTCTGTGCCTAAATTTCTACTGGGCGTATGGACATTCTGAATATCATAGACTTTGGTAGATCCCTGTTTTTACGGCGGGTATTCCGTGGTTATGGCTTGTAATTAGAACGAACAGGTTGTGGCCATCAATGGTTTGTCACGGCATTGCCAACTTAAGCATTTATTTTCTTGTCAAAGTATACCAGCTCTTGCACTAAAAACACGCGAATTAATTCGCGTGTTTTTTAATTAATTTGCAAACCTTATTATAGAGTGTCGAGTTCTTGATCTATTCCTTCAAATTCTTTGTCCAAGTCATTTACTTCTAACTCCTCCAGGTTCTGATCTATGTCGCTTGTGTCCAGAGGCGCCTCTACGCTTGCCCGCCTTGATAACTGCCACCAAAATGCCAGAACGGCGATTATGGCAGCTATTATAATTATGTATAATTTTTTATTCATTGGTTGATTACTAATTTTATTATTACTGATCACGGCCAGATTGCACAATTAAATTTATTCTAAATTAGGGATTAGGGAGTCGCTGTCGGGCTAGCGGTGATTTCCGGAGTTGAAGTCGGAGTTGGTCTTGGGAGTTTTGCAAGCGTAACGGCTGCGTTTTTTACGGCATCATGAGCCGATTTAACCGCAGACCTGACGACAATTAAATCATTGTGAAGAGCTTGCCTTGCTCTGCCTACATCAATCTTAAGCGTTGACTCTGCGCTAACTTGAATCGTATATGTCTTGCTAGATTGTGTTTCTGTCGCTGACCTGGCGACAGAAATGGCGTTATTGGCTTTTTCAATTGTTGTTCTTACCGCCGCAACGTCAATGCCTCTTTCTTCGGCTTTGTCCGCCCTTTCGGATATCTTCACCAAAACATCGCTAAGTTTATCCAAAACACTCAAATAGTGTTTCAGCAATCTGTCGTTAAGCTCATCCATCTGCTTGTCTATTCTTTCAACGGCTTGTTTCTTTCTGTCATCTTTGATTTTTTCCAACCGCTGTTTTAATTCTTCTCTTTTAGCCTCGATTCTGGTTTTTAACTCTTCTCTTTTTTGCTCAACATTAATCTTGAGTTCTTCTCTTTTTTGCTCTAATTCTTCTTTAAACGCCCGGGTCGCTTCTCTGGTTCTTATTTTTATTTCTTCTCTTGTTTCTTGCGCATAGGCTCTGACTTCCTGTCTTTTTTCTTGAGCATTCTCGCGAATGTTTTTAATCGGAGTTCTGTTTTGAGGGTTTATTGCGCCCTCTTCCGCCAGCGATAAGCCGGCAATCAAGAATAACACTACCGACAATATCATTAAAATGTGGGGTTTTTTCATAGTAATTACATTAATATAATTTTTACAAGATGTCTATGCCCTCATCTATTTCATTAAACTCTTCATCCAAATCATCCAAAAAATCAAGATCGACATCTTGAATGCTCCGGTTTATTTCGGCGGACAACCTTACATCGCCACTCCTGACAACACCGTAAAACGACTCTTCTATTAAAACAAGTTCCGTCATCGTATTCGCCACTTCAAGCATGGCAAAACCGCCCGTTGCAAGTATGGCGACGATGGTAATCGCGAAATAGAAATGATGCCTATTGCTTTCCATTGTTCTAATTATACCATATATAGTTATAAATAGTTATAAACAGAAAAAAATCCGGTAATTAGGTGCTTGGGTAGCAATAAATTACCCAATCACTACTAATTACCAGATTTTTATCTTTCTAACCTATCAATTTAAGTATATTTACAACGCCGGCAGCGTAGAGAGAATTGAAAACCATGTTGCCGAAAAATACCGGGAAAAATATGTGCGTGAATCTATAGCCAAGAAATGCCATAGGCAAGACTATCACTTCATTGGGAAGCGGAACAAAAGAAGCATAGAGGAACAGCGCCAAAGCGGGAGACCAATGTAGCTTGTCTTTGAATCTTTCGAACTTATTGATAACTCTCCTTTCAAAAGCGGATAGGGCCATGTACCTGCCGGCCTTTCCAAGCAAATATCCCACAAAATCGGCAAGAGTCATCCCTGCCGCTATTATGGATACTACGGCTAAGACGTTCAGCCCGGAAGCGAGAAAAATGGGAAGGAAAGAAATGGCCGGCACCGGTATAACCAAATTAAAACCGCTCACCACGGCAATAAGAAAAATCCCCGCATAGCCAAACTGCTTCACTATGCCGCTTACAAAGTCGCTGTCCTTGATTGCCCAACTCGCCCAAAGAGCCAGAATTATCACAAATAAAATAAGAACAACCCTAACTAAATGAATCCAATTTTCTTTAAAAAATTTCGTCATTTTATTCGCAATTCGCAACATTCGCATGAAATTCGCATATTGGCATCGCTCAGTGATTTCTATAAAATATAAATTTCGCTCCTTCCACAATCACGATGTTCAATATGAGCCATCCGGCAACCAACATCAGCCATATCGGCGGCACGGGAGCGGTACCGAAGAATTTATACAGGAACGGCAGATACATCGTGGCCGCCAGAAGAGCAAAACCAAGCACCACTCCACTGACGAGAAATTTATTATCAAATACCGAATAAGAAAAAAGCGGGCGACGCAAACTGTGGAACGAAAACGCGACAGCAAGAATATATGAAGCAAAACACATGAATAAAACATTACGCGCGATTGTTAATTCAACCGAAAAGGTCTCAACCATCAACCAGTAAAGGACGAATAATAAGACCGACGTAAAAATACCAATGCCGATAGTAAGGAACTTAACCTCGTTGTCGATAATAACCGCCCCCTTTTTATCTAACTTATCCAAGTCGCCATCTTTATCAAAAGCAAATCCGATAGCCGGCAAACTGCCGGTGAAAAGGTTCACCCAGATTATCTGCACGGCGGAAAGCGGCAGAGCCAGACCGGCAAGTAAAGCGCCTCCTATCAATATCACCTCGTCCAAAGAGTTGGACATCAGATAGACGAATATTTTCCTAATATTCATTATCATTCGTTTTCCTTCCTCAATAGTCGCGACGATAGTGCTTAATTTATCGTCAAGAAGCACCAGGTCGGCGATACCTTTGGCAACGTCGCTGCCCGACCCTACCGCTATCCCAATATCGGCCGCCTTCAGTGACGGCGCATCATTAACCCCGTCACCTGTCATGGCAACCGTTTCGCCGCTTTTTTTATAAAGCATAATTATTCTCAACTTATCTTCTGGTGTTACACGAGCAAAAATTCGCGTATGCGGGAGAGCCTCGAGCAATGCTTTGTCGTCCAGTCCCCTCAACTCTTCGCCGGTAAGCACCTGGCCCTCTTTTATATCCCAGCCAATCTCGTTTGCAACTGCCACCGAGGTACCCTTGAGATCCCCAGTTGCCATCACGACATTAACTCCATAATTTTTTATTTTTCTAAGGGTCTCCGGCACATCCTGACGAACCGGATCATGGAAACCTAATATACCCTTAAAAATAAGACCCTTCAGAGAGTTGGATTGAATACGTTCCGATTCAACGATATCGCTCATTTGCAAAGTAGCTATTCCCAACACCCGTCTGCCATGTTCACTCATTTCTTCAATTTGTTTCATCATCGCGACATAATCGTCTTTATCAATTTCAGACCTTGCCAAAAGTACATCGGGCGCTCCCATAACAACCAGGGTGTTCCCCTCTCTGGCCACGGAAAATTTATATGTGGAGCTGAAGGGTATTATCATTCGGTTCCTATTTTGCGCGCCTCCTATAAATATATTGATGCCTTGCGCCGCCGCTTCCCGAACAATATTGGCCTCCAGTGTTCGGCCGCTTATTTGCCATTCGTTCGGTTTTTTATCGGGGTTTTCAATAACCACATCCGTATTAAGTATGCCTAAACGCAAAAGTTCTTTTTGCTCATTGCTGAATGTTTTGACATCGAATGTCCCGCGAACATTTAGCGGAGTGGTCTCCTGACCGTGCTTTAGCCGGTCAAGGAACTCTGTCGATGTCGTTAATTCATCCGCAACTACGATATCCGTCAGCTTCATCTTGGCTTCCGTTAAAGTTCCTGTTTTATCAACCATTATCACCGACGTGGAACCAAGTGTTTCCGCGGCTACAAGATTTCGCATTATGCCCTTGCGCCGAGCAATGCGTTGAATACCTATCGCCAGCACGGCGGTAAGTCCAACTGGCAACGCTTCCGGAATAGCGCCTACAACTACGGCAATGGAAACAATAAACATATCGATAATCGGTTCTCCACGAGAAACTCCGAGAGCGAATATTCCCGTCACTATCAATGAGATGCCGATGGCAATTATCCACGAAAGCGCGAACACGGCCTTCTGAAGCGGTGTGCGTTCCTGCCGTGTTTCGGCTACAAGTTGGGCGAGTTTTCCTATTTCTGTAGAAGATCCTGTAGCCGTAACGATTGCATACGCCGAACCTTCCGCGACAAAAGTACCGCCAAAGACCATACTCTTTCGTTCCGTAACAATTGCCGCCTCCGATACGGAGCCGATCTCTTTAGCCACAGGCGTGGACTCTCCGGTGAGAATCGATTCATCCACGGATAAACTTTGCGCGCTGACCACGCGCGCGTCGGCCGGCACCCGCATCCCGAAAAAAATGTGTATCAGGTCTCCCGGGACAAGAGTGGAGGCGTCCACGTCCATTTCTTTGCCGTCTCTAATGACACGCGCCCTCTCTTGAATATAAGAACTCAAGTCGGCGATTGCCCGTTCCGCTTTCCTTTCCTGATAAAATCCCAGCAAAGTATTGACCGTGACGGCAAGAATTATAATTGAAGCATCAGCCCATTCGCGCAAGACGATAGTCGCTATTGAAGCAAAGATAAGAATAATAATGAGCGGACTCTGGAGTTGCCGGAAGAAAACAGAAAACACCGACGAGACCTTGGTCTTGCCGAAACTGTTGGAACCAAAAAGCCCAAGACGAATTGTAACCTCTTTTCCTTCAAGGCCCTTATTCGTATCACTGCCAAGAACTTCGGCTGTCTCCGAAACCTCAAGCCCCCAAAAGGGCTTTTTGATATCACCTTGTTTTAATCTAGCTGACGCTTCAAGCATATATTCTTAGTATAACAAAGAGGAATTAAAGATGTAGGAATATACTTATCAATGTTTAGTAAAGATTAGTATCTTGAATTATGAAAGGTTAGTAATGTTTTTAATTCCTTCTATCCAACCGGCTATTTGCCGGGCGAGCATCGAGCTTTGCGCCACTTTTACTCTTAAAAAGCCCCGATTACTTTCTTTTTTTCTGCCGCCTTTCTGATAATAGACGTTTAAAAAGCAATCCTTTGGAAATCCGGCAACCTTTGACCAGTAAGCAATCGCCTCTTGTGCCGGTCTTTTATCTTTCGATTTTTGTTTTATAAAAATATTAAATTTAATTTCGTTATTTTTAATATTCCCTGCTTCCCGCAGCCATTTCAAAAATAATTTTATCAGATTCGGATCAGAACTGGAAAAATGAACTCCTTTTCTTAAGTCGTTTTTATTTCCGTTCTTCCAATAGAGAATTATGCCCATAAGCCACAATTCCTTTTTTGAAACTTCTTTGAGGTCTTGCGAGGAAGAGTTCTTTATCTCTTTTATCATCTTGGAGGTTTTGGAAATTTTCTTTAACGCATTGGCTTTGGCAATCTCTATCCGCTTGTCATTTAATTTTTTTATCTGTTCCGGGGTCAGTTTTATGTTTTTTAACCAATAAGACAGTGTCGACCTGGGAATATGAATACGATTTTCTATCTCAGAATATGAGAATCCACGCTTGCGCATCTCGATTGCGATGTTTTCTTTGTACTTTTCTAAATACGAACTCATAAAAATTAGTTGATTTTATTACTGGACTACGGTAGTTATAACTACTTATATATTATAGGGGTTCAAAAGTTAACTGTAAATAGAGTACTGTCCACAGATATTTAAAGAGGCTGTCGCTATCCCCCATTGTTGTTTGACATCCGGCGAGGCATTTGTTGGGTTGGTAACGGACTTCATAAATTGCGGGGGTAGGGGAAAATGAGGAAACGAGTTCTTTTTATCCTGGTGGTTCCTCTGTTTCTAATTTCCGCGCTTTTGATTTTAATGCCTGGGAACACTGCTGTTGTATATGCGGGAGAGAATGGCAAGACCATATTTCCCAACTATCAATGCAACAAGGGGGGACACATCTCCTGCCCCAAAATTGATTCTTCGCGTGATGGGAAGTTGCATGCGGTAGAATTCAAAGGAACCCGGGCAGAGGAAGACGCATTGACCGAATGGCTGGACCAGCAAAGATCAAAAGAATAGCACCGGCGGCTAACGCCGTTTTTTGTTACCCAAAACATATCTGAATAAAATGGACTTTCTCAGTCTCAAATTCTGCTGCGGGGCTTGGACTCGAACCAAGATACCATTCTCCAGAGGAATGTGTCCGATTTATCCCGCCGTTCGGCGGGACTTCACCCCGCCAGATTTATTTCTTCCGACCAAAGCTGCGGGACTAGGACTCGAACCTAGATACCATGGACCAGAACCATGTGTCCTACCATTAGACGATCCCGCAGCTTTGGCCACAAGCTTCTTAAAGGCATTACCGCCATGCCAACTTTTTATTATTTTTTCTCTAAACCGTGCGTCGTTTAAATTTTTAAATTCCTCAACATGAATCAATGTCCAAGGCCTACCTGTCTTGGTTGAAAATACATCTCCCTTGTTATGTTTCAAAAGGCGCCTTCTTGGATCCAAAGCGGTAATGCCTATGTAATGTTTATTTTTTATATTTCTTAAAATATACAGATAAGCCATAAATCTGGCGGGGCAAGTTAGACGACCCCGCAATATTATTCTTTTTAAAAATCGAGGATTCTTTACAGATTCTCCGGCCGTAAACCTGTGTGTTTAGAAATTCTAGCCAACATCCTTGGACCGATCTCTTCTTTGTCGTGAAAGGCAAAAACAAAATCCGGCCTGCCGGACTTGGACAACGTACGATGAGAACCCGACTGTCTTTTAACCCGCCAACCAATTCTTACTAAAGTAGCCGGCACATTCCGCGCTTTAACAGATGACCAGCGACTCATAGCATCAAGAAAGATATGGATAAATCGGGAACAAGTTCTTTATGCTCGATTTGTTCTGCCACGACACGAAGAGCCAGGGCTTCAACTTTGGCAATCGCTTCTTCTTTAGTAGAGCCGAAAACCAAAGCACCCGGCAAATCGGCTATTTCCGCTATCCAGCGGCCGTCTGTTTCTTGTTCACATTGAATAGTATATTTCATATTCAAAAATTACTCTTTTACATTAACATATTTACTTACTTTTTACAATGCTATGTAAGTGGCCTTATGCATGCTATTCGGAGCATTCGGATTGTCATTCGTAGATTCGGATTATGCTCAATTAAACTTTCAAAAACCTTCTTATCGCCACAAAACTTGAAACGACGCCCAAAAGAACGCCCACAAAAAATATTAAAAATAAAAATTGAAATGTGTTGGAAAAAAAGTATGACATTAAACTCGTACCCGGCATAAACGACGCAATCTTTGGCGAGATGAAAAATAGGGTCGGATAGAATATCACAGCCGTTACCGCGGCGGCAAATGCTCCATAGAGTCCGCCCTCCACAAGATACGGCGCTTTGATGTGCCAACTGGAGCCGCCGACCAGTTTCATTATCTCTATCTCCTGCCTCTGATTATATATTGTAAGGCGAATGGTATTGAAAGTAACCAATACGGCAATGACCGCCAAAATCATCGTAATGATGAAGCCCCAATTCTGGATACCAACGGCAATACTTTGAAGGCGGCTGATAACTTTCTCGTTCTCGTAGTAATTTATCTTGTCTATGACACTTCTGAACTTGTTGGTCTCAAGAAATTGAACTATGGAAGCAAATTGCGCAGAATCTTGGGCTTTGATGTTCAAAGACGCCTGAAGAGGATTGAAATCAAGTTCGGCCAGCGAATCCTGTATCACGGCGTCTCCCGCGTGCCTTTCTTTGAATTCAAAAAGGGCTTGTTCGGCCGAGACATACTCAACTTTTTTGACGCTATCCAGCGATTCCAGCTCCGATTTGACGCTTAGTATCTCGTTTTCGGATATGTCCATCTTAAAATAAGCGCTAACGTCAACTTTTTCCTGAAGATTTGCCACTACTTGAGACGACAAAAAGTTGACCGCCATCAGGCCGGAGAACAACACAAGCACCAAAACCATAACCCCCGTCGTACCGACGCTGATGTATCGATTACGTTTGAAGTTGGTCCACCCCGTCTGAAAAATTCGTTGTAGCGATTTTTTCATAATTTTCAATTTTTAATTTTTAATTTTCAATGAATTTTTAAATTTTAGAATTTTAAATTCAATTTAAATTTTAAATTGAAAATTTTAAATTACATATTTTCCATTATGGCCCTGGTCGCGGACTATTTTGCCTTTTTCCATCGTTACTACTCTTTTCCCTACAATATTAACTATTTCTCTATTGTGGGTGGCAAGGATAACCGTCGTTCCAAGTTTATTGATCTTCGTAAGTAATTCTACCACATCATGCGCATTTACCGGATCAAGGTTGCCTGTCGGTTCATCGGCCAGAATTATCCTCGGCCGGTGAATGAGGGCTCGCGCAATCGCAAGACGCTGTTTCTCTCCGCCGGACATCTGGTGGGGAAAGTTGTTTGTCTTGTCGGATAGACCGACAATATTAAGCGCCTTGGGCACATCGTCTTGAACCCGTTCTTCTTCGACTCCGCAGACCTCAAGAGCAAAGGCGACATTCTCAAAAGCGCTCTTGTTGGAAAGTAGCTTGAAGTCCTGATATACGGTCCCGATCTTCCTTCTTAAAACGGGTATCTCATTGCTGGAAAGCGTGGCCAAGTCAACGCCATCCAAGACGACTTCGCCCTTTTGGGGAGTTATCTCTCTCGTAAGAAGCCGGAGAAGAGTTGATTTGCCCGCGCCGGAGGGTCCGACCAGAGAAACAAACTCTCCATGTCCTATCTTTAAATTAATGCCCTGAAGAGCCATTAAACTGTCGTCGTAAACAGTAGAAACATTTCTCAACTCGATCATGCTTTAATATTACTTTAAACTGATAAATTTATCCAGATCGCCGCCGAGGACTTTGTCCGGTTGGGATGACTTCGCGCCGGTCCTGTGGTCCTTGACCATCTGATACGGATGCAGAACGTACGAGCGTATCTGGCTCCCCCATTCTATTGAAACTCCCGGTTTTAAATCTTGAATTTCTTTGGTTTTTTCCGATTCCATTCTTTGAACCAGTTTTGAATAAAGCACTTGTAGGGCTTTCTCTTTATTTTGCGCTTGCGACCGTTCGGATTGGACTGCGACGGAGTTGCCGGTCGGAACGTGCGTCACGCGCACGGCAGTTTCCAATTTATTCACATTCTGGCCTCCCGGACCCGAAGAACGGAATGTTTCGAACCTTAAATCGCCAGGGTTCAATTTAATTTCTGCGGCAACTATCTCCGGCAGTATTTCCACTAAAGCAAACGAGGTGTGGCGGAGTTTCTTGGCTGAGAAAGGAGATATCCGGACCAAGCGATGAACCCCTGACTCGTTCTTGAGCAGATCATATGCCTCATCGCCTCTGATCTCCGCGGAAACACTCTTCGTCCCGCCCTGCTCTCCGAGAGAATGATGAAGCGCGACAAAAGACCAGCCCTTCCCCGAGGCATATCTTTGATACATCCTAAATAGCATCGAAGCCCAATCCTGGGCATCAACTCCACCTGCCCCCGCGTATATATTCAGCAGGGCCTTATTCTTCGCATAATTAAACATGTTTGTGTTTGTTTAGTGTGTATTGTACAACATTTGCGATGTTTTGAAAATTGTGGTTAAATCTTCCTAAAGTTGCTCTCTGAAAATTAGGAGACGGCTTGTGAGAAAAAACAGTCCGCTTAAAGGCCTGGCCATTATAGTTGGTATTGTAGCCGTATTATGGTTCCTCTTAAACCTTACCATTAAAAACTCGACTGGACCTCGGTCGTTTCCAGAAATAAGTTTTAGCGAATTCATCCATCAAGCGAAAAAGGGACAGGTAAATAACGCGACGATTACGGGAAACCAGATCTCGGGCCAAATGGCCTCGGGAGACAGATTCCGCACTTACGCTCCGACTCAGTACGAAGGGCTTGTTAACCAACTGATTGAAAGCGGGGCAAGAATCGACGCCGAAGAAGCAACAACCGGTTCATGGACGACGTCTCTTTTCTCTTTTTTGCCTTTTTTGCTGTTAATCGGGTTCTGGATATTTTTTATGAGACAGATGCGAGGCGGGGGGCAAAATTTTACGGCATTCAGCAAATCCAAGGCCAAGCTTGTTCAGGGAGCAAAAAAAGTAACATTCAACGACGTGGCGGGCATTGATGAAGCAAAATACGAATTACAGGAAACGATCGAATTTCTCAAAGAACCGGCAAAGTTCCAGAAACTGGGCGGGCGGCTTCCCAAGGGCGTATTGCTGATGGGTCCCCCGGGTACCGGCAAAACTCTTCTTGCCAGAGCAGTCGCCGGAGAAGCCAATGTGCCATTCTTCTCTATCAGCGGTTCCGACTTTGTGGAGATGTTCGTGGGTGTCGGCGCTTCGCGTGTACGCGACCTGTTTGAACAAGGCAAAAATAACTCGCCTTGCATTATTTTCATAGACGAGATAGACGCCGTCGGCCGGCACAGAGGCGCGGGTATCGGCGGAGGCCACGACGAAAGAGAACAGACGCTGAATCAGCTCCTCGTTGAAATGGACGGTTTTGAAGATAACAGCGGTACAGTCATAATCGCGGCCACCAACAGACCGGATGTCCTGGATCCGGCGCTCTTAAGGCCCGGAAGATTTGATCGAAGAGTCGTGGTCAATAGACCCGACATTAAAGGACGTGAGGGCATCCTCACGGTACACACCAAGAAGCTACCGCTTTCTGAGGACGTCAACATTTCGGTGCTGGCGCGCGGCACGTCTGGTTTTTCGGGAGCCGATCTCGCAAATCTGGTCAACGAAGCGGCGCTCAATGCGGCGCGGTACGATCAAAAATCCGTTCGAATGATCGATCTAGAGTTTGCGAAAGACAAAGTGCTGATGGGCGCCGAACGACGTTCAATGGTCATCAGCGAAAAAGAAAAGCGGATTATCGCGGTTCACGAAGCCGGCCACGCGCTACTCGCCACGCTGTTGCCTCACGCTGAACCGATACACAAAGTAACGATCATCCCACGCGGGATGGCGCTCGGCCTAACTCAGCAATTGCCGACAGATGAAAAGCATAATTATTCTCGCGAATATCTTCAAGCCCAGATCGCTATCTTGCTAGGTGGCCGCATTGCCGAAGAAATCGCGATCGGCAGCATAACTACCGGCGCGAGCAATGACCTTGAACGCGCCACCGATCTGGCCCGGCGCATGGTCTGCGAGTGGGGTATGAGTGATGCGATGGGACCGCTTACGTTCGGCAAGAAAGAAGAGCAGATCTTCCTTGGCCGCGAGATTGCCCAACATCAGGACTATAGCGAAGACACGGCTGAAAAGATCGATCAAGAAGTGAATAAAATAGTAACAGATAATTATACGCGAGCGAATAATATGCTTGTTGAGTTTAAGCAAAAACTGCTTGAAATTGCCGAGGCCTTGCTTATATACGAAACACTTGACGCCGAACAGATCAAGCGAATAACGGCAGGAGAAGGGCTTTAATTAGTCCTTTTTTACTTTTGGAGCCGGAGGCGAGATTCGAACTCGCGGTCTACCGATTACGAATCGGTTGCTTTACCAACTAAGCTACTCCGGCAATGTCCCGGAGCGGGATACCAGAATCGAACTGGCGCCTTAACCTTGGGAAGGTCACGTACTGCCACTATACGAATCCCGCAAGTCGCAATATTTTAACATATTTTCATTAATTTCCCAAAAACCAGTACCACCACTTCTTATAGTTTGGCAGTTCTTCGGAAAATTCTGTAGACAAAGATGCTTTTTGAGAATTAGCGTCCCTGTGGACAAACACCACTTCCTCGCCGGACGCTTTGTAGTTCAAACGAAAGCGGACTTCTTTCTCAAGAAAATCAGGATTTTTAAAATTTCCAAGATACCTTTCCAGCGCTTCATTGCTCGATCTTACCCCAAAAATCTTGTTTTCAATTGCCGCTTCTTCTTTTTTAACTTCGTCCTTTTCGACTTCCGCAAAAATAACGGAAAACAGCACCCAAACAGATAGAACCGAAAGTAATGCCGTAAAAATTTTAGAATTTATCCCCATCTTCTTTTTTCTTGACTCGGATCTCGTTAATCGTCTTGACAACTTCTACTGGTGACGGCACTTTATCAAAAGCGGTTTCGCTTCCCGACGGCGTCTTTATTATCAGCCGGCCATAGCGGTTAAGCATCGGCAAGAGTCCGATCTGTTCGAAACTGAGCTCATATATGTCCTGATAAAGAAGCTCCGTCACGGTCCTTGAGAACATCCCCGGCCTTGAATTCAGTATGATTCTCTGGTTTGTTATTATAAGAACGTTTTTGCGCCAAACATATATATTGTATAAAATAATTAGGGTAGCGAGCAATACGACCCCGATAACCGCCTCCCTGGAATAATCGAATGCATCAATACCGAACTTCATAAAAGCCCAGAACACGAAACCGGCAAGTACGGCGGGCCAAGCAATTGCTCCGAACATAACGGAACTATGTTGGCGTACTGTTTTCAACACCCCCTCGTTTTCACGCAGGTTGATCATTTTTAAATTTTTATTATGTTCGATAAGAAACTGCTTCGAGTCATCACAATTATTGTCGCCGTCATAACCGCCCTAAGTATGGTGGGGTTTCTGCTTCTTCCTATATTATACTAGCGCTTTAGCATTTTGAGAAAGACGTCCTGAGGCAAATGAACCTTTCCTATTTCTTTCATTTTCTTTTTGCCTTTTTTCTGTTTCTCCAAAAGTTTCATTTTTCGGGTCACATCACCGCCATATAGATAGCCGGTCACATCTTTGCGTTTCGCCTTGATGGACTCGCGAGCAATTATCTTGCCCCCTATCGCCGCTTGAATGGCTACTTCGAACCACTGCGGGGGAACGGCTTCTTTCAATTTGGCCGCCATGGCTCTGCCTTCATAATATGCTTTGTCCTTCGGCACTATCCTTGAAAACGGCTCCACGAGTTCACCGGCGATAAGAATATCCAGCCGCACAAGGTCGTTGACCGCCACACCTTTGACCTCATAACTCATTGAAGCGTAGCCGGATGACACGCTTTTCAGTTTATCGTAAAAATCTGTTATCACTTCCGATAAAGGCACTTCGTACTTCAAAAGCGCCGTTTCCTTACCCAGATAATCAGTCGCTTTGTACGTGTTCCTATACGCAGAGACGAGTTCCATAACGCTACCGAGGTACGAACTAGGAGTTATTATTTCAAGAGCAACTATCGGCTCAGCTATGCTTTCAACTTTAGACAAATCGGGAAGAGATGATGCTGACCTTATTTTCATTTCTTCGTCACCGATAAGTTTGACCAAATACTCTACGGACGGAGTTGAAATAACCAAAGACAGGCCGAACTCGCGTTTCAATCGTTCCGAGATTATCTCGACGTGCAGCATACCGAGAAAACCGAGACGAAATCCCCTGCCAAGACCGACTGACGATTCGGGTTCATATGATAGCGAAGCATCGGTAAGTTTTAATTTTCCCAAAGCGTCTTTGAGCAAATCGTAGTCCTCCGCATTTTCGGGAAAAAAACTGGCAAAGACCATCGGCTTGGGTTCCTTATATCCTGAAAGTGGAATAAATTGCGAATTACGCATTGCGAATTGCGTATTGTCTTTAGTGCGTAATCCGTAATCCGTAATACTGAATTGAGACGTTATAGTATCGCCAACACGTATAAGCCCGGGATCTTTGAGTCCGGTGGCTATATAGCCGATATCTCCGGCAGATAGTTCAGAACTTGGCGTAAGTTTGGGAGCAAAGAACCCAACCTCAAGAACGTCAAATTTAGCTTTCGTTGCCCAGGACGCAACTTTGTCTCCTCTTTTGAAACCACCGTCGAAAATACGAACATATGCGATAACGCCTTTGTAGGCATCGAAGGCAGAGTCAAATATAAGCGCCTTTATTTCGCCGTTATCAAATTGCGTATTACGTATTTCGGATTGATTTTTTTTAATCCGTAATTCGTAATTCGTAATTCGTAATTCCGGAGATGGAACATCTCTAATAACTTTCTGCAATAATTTTTCCACGTTCACTCCGGTTTTGCCGGACACCTCTAGTATCTCGTCCTGCTCTATTTCCAAAAGATACGACAGTTCTTCTTTGACTTGTGCCGTTCTGGCGTTGGGCAGGTCTATTTTGTTCACCGCCGGGATTATTTTTAACCCCTGAGCCCTGGCAAAATGAAGATTGGCAAGCGTCTGCGCTTGAACGCCCTTGGAAGCGTCAACAAGAAGTATCGCCCCCTCAACGGCCGCCAGAGACCGAGATACTTCGTATGAAAAATCAACATGCCCCGGAGTATCAATCAGATTCAAAATATAAGATTTTGAATCTGAAAAACCCAAAGCACAGGAACCAAAACCTAAACTGTTTGTGTTTTTTAGATTTGTGTTTTGTGTTTTATTTATGTTCTGTGTTTTGTGTTCTGTGTTTTTAAGATCATAAAGCATTCTGACAGGTTGAAGCTTTATGGTTATTCCCCTCTCCCGCTCCAACTCCATAGTATCCAAGTATTGATCCTGCATCTTTCTTTTCTCCACCGTTCCCGTCAGTTCTAAAAATCGATCCGCAAGGGTCGATTTTCCATGATCAACATGAGCGATGATACAAAAATTGCGTATGTTATCCATGTGGTTATAGTTGTTGAGGTTAAACCTCAACATGAGGTTTAACCTCAACAACTATACTATTCGAGAGTTAAGTCGCCTAATCTTTCTTCCAAATTCATGCTTGACACACAATCACGCGCAAATTCTTTATATTTATCCATGCTAGGAAATAATTCTATAAAAATTTCTTTATTAATAATACCGCGATTGTTAACTCCCATAAAATCTCCCAAACTGCCGTATGGGTAATTAATCGCCCAGTCATAGGCTTTATCAAACTCTTTTGCCGCTTTCTCAAAACCGCCGGGGTAGAGTTCAAAAGCGTTTTTTATTTGAATATAGACACTCAGGTATTTTAAATATAAATCTTCATCAGCACACCTGGCTTTATAAGAGCCCTGAAACAAAGAACCGGATTCTTGATATTTGATATTATAGTGCATGCTCATTCCTGTACCCAATTTTTGCATAAATTTTGAAACCCCACCTTCCTTTATCTCTTTTAGAAGCAAGTGAAAATGGTTTTCCATCAACACAAACGCAACGATGCTTACAATTGGTTCACGAGGTCGCCAATTTTTTGGCCACTCAAACTTGTTGAGGTTAAACCTCGACTCATATAGTTCTCGCAATGGATTAATGGGGGTTTGTTCCGTATTAAAATAGAATAGCGAGTGTAAAAAACGATCTCTGTCTTTATTATCATGAACTATCGCCTGCTTACGGTTGCCTCGATTAAACACATGAATATAATTGTCTTTTGCAAACGGTTCTTTTCTCATAAACTTTATGAGGTTTAACCTCAACATAACTCAACATAATCTCTGTTCTTCAAAGTTGTTCCTGCAGGAGTCACACCTTTTTAAATGTTCTTCGACCTTTTTTTGTACAACATCTGGTTGGTTATGCCAGATTTTTCTAAGTCCAAGATCAAGGTGCCGCTTTAGATCTGACTCCTTGCGGGAAAATATCTTTGCAAAATCAGGTGCGCCATTTTCGTCAATATATCGATGCAATGAGTAAATTTGTTCTCTTTTTTCAATACTTTTCATGACTTATCAGGTTTTAGAGGTTTGAGTCTTATGAGGTTTAACCTCATGTTGAGGTTAAACCTCATAAGACATAAGGCAGATTAAAGCGATAAGTGTTAATTGTCAACTTTAAGAGTGAACTCCATGTCCTTATCAAACTCTCCATTATATATGTAGGAGTTGCCGACTTGGAACTCGAAATTATCTACTTCAAGTCCCGGCTGTTTCTGAATGTAAATGTTATGGCTCGGCCCGCCTGCCGGCGAGGCAGGCACGGGGACGATATATTCAAGCTCAACCGTCTTTTGCTTTCCCGGGTCGGTTATGAGCCAGAAAGCAAAGCCGGTTTTGCCTGATTCCCCGTAGGTGCTGACCCCATTTTCATTGTCAAAATTGAAGCCGGATTCCAGTTTGAATAAATTGTCGTCCTGTTCAAAGCCGCTGCTCTCGGAGAGGGACCCGTGCGAAGCCGGGTCTACGTCGGAGTAATTTATAAGCGGTTTGTATCCTGGGTTTGAGTTGCCGGAGATACTAACCAACTTCGAACCCTCGGGCACAAGCACGCGTACATAAGCCGGATTCTGTCTGTTATAAAATCCGTATTTTGTGGAACCGCCGTTGTGCTGTCTTGTTATAGTCAGTTTGTGAATCATGCTTGGACATCGGATGTCTCGCGGACATCCGATGTCGTTAATTTCAAGTTTGATTGCATTATCTGTCACCCTGTCGGTCTTAGAACCCTTTACATTGGTTAATGTAATCATCAAATAATCGCCGGCAGTATTATTTACAAGTCCTCCGAATTTTTTTTCGGCCACAAAACTTTCCAGATTCAGGTCTTTGAAATACATTAAAACATCTTTTTTATCCAGTCCCGCCACAAACACATTAAATATTTCCATCCACTGACCGGCATCCGCGGAATATATTTTTTCAAGAAGCAGGGGCGCCATATCGACGATGATCTGCTTGGGTTGTTGCCTGTTATCGCCGTACTCCACTTCTGCCTGAACGGCGGACACAAAATTTTCAGCGTCAATGACGGTGTTGTATTCCGGCATTTCTATCGGACCGACCACTTTCAGCATGTCAGATATCATCCCCGGACTAATTGTTATCACGCCGTCCACCTCATAGCCGGCTTCTTTTTTGAAAAATTCCATTGTCTTCTGCGCGGAGACCGAAAAATCAATAAACCAGTTGGCGTCCCTCATCCCCCAGTTCGGAGTTATGTGCTGTAAGGGTTTCGGGGGAATGATGTTTTCTTTCAGTTGTCCGTCCAGATTATAGACGTCGTCAACCAAAAACCCGTCAAGGCGTCCGTCTTTGAATGTCGCTACCGCATAAGTGCCGGGGAACCCGCCCGTCGGCCTCAGCTCGCTTGAATTTTGGAAAAGTACCAGATACTTTTTCGTGACATCGGATGTCGCGCCGCCATCCGATGTCGTTAATCCAACTCCGAGAAAACTTTCGAGAAAATTTGTATAGCCGATACCGTCGGAAACAAGTTTTTCCATCTCTGGCAATTTTGATTTAAATTTCGAAAAAGCGTCTCTTTTATCTTCCGGCAGGATGTCAGAATTTATATCCGACAATAGCGCTTTGGCTTTTGACAAGTTTTTGCCAGAAGACAAGAGTGATTTTTTGAGGTTGTCGAAGTTATCCATATTACCGACATTCGATGTCGGTAATATGGATAACTTTAAGATCGCGCTAGTTTGCGCCAGCGAGTTAACCGCCTCCGACATTGACTTGCCCGCTTCAGCCAGCAACTTCCCCGCTTCGACAAGATTCTTTGCCGACTTCAGTTTACCCGCTCCCGGCAGTTCAGCGAACAGCGAAGTAATACTGGCGCCCATAAAATTCAAGCTATCCCCCATTTTTGAGAATTCCGCATATGCTTCAATGAAATTGCTTGACGCCGTTTCGAAATCAAAGGTTCTCAAACTCTCTTTGGCTTCTTCCAGATTCGCCACCGCCGAATTGCTTTCTTTCAGCACTTCTTTCTTTAAGTTTATTCCATACTGGTTAAAGGAAGTAAATATCAAAGCGGAAAATCCAACAACGGCAACCGTCATCAATTTCTTGCTGTTGAGGTTAAACCTCATGTTGAGGTTTAACCTCAACAATTTGATTCTCTCAAATTTAAGGTTTTTTAGTCTGTCCGCCACTGTCCGCGTCAAGTCCGTATTAGTCTGCGTATCTTTAGTTGCGTAGCGTATCCAACTCTCTATCTCCGGCAACGCCGCGACTTCGTGACTTCGTAAGTCCTGTGGACTTACGAAGTCGTTAATGGGCTCCGTGAACGATGTCGTTAATTCAAGGGGATAAATTTCCCTCGGCTCGCCAACCAGAGCCACCTCCATAGCCGGCCCGACCTTCTTGTTGATCTCGGAGAGTATCGGCTGGTAGTCGTCTTGGGATATCGGGACATCGCAAATCGGTACGACTTGCGATGTCGTTAATTCTGATTTTTGTCTTACAAAAATTTGGCGGTATCTCGGCTTCGCGTCGGGATTACCTTTTTCAACTCTTGCTCCAACCGCTGTTAATTCTTTTTTGATGCTTAGTTTTGAGTTGATATATTTTTCGAGCAGCTTTGCGGGACTTGCCCCGAAGTGAAGTTTCGGTTTATCTTGCCGCAAGACATCCGAAACTTCTACTTCGGGGTTTTGTTTTTTTGTTTGTCTTTGATAAGATGATTTTACCGTGGGCCCAGCCTGGGGCGAGCCCAATCTTGACAGTTGGGTCTCAGGGGTTCGATTCCCCTTGGGTCCACGGAAAAAAGAATTATCAACATTATCTATTGACTTATTATGTCTAGCTGGTATACTTAACTTGCTGTCAAGATTGGGCTTTTGAGTCCCAGACTGAGACTCATCATTATTCCAAACTCCCGCTTTGTTGGCGGGTTTTTGGTTACCTAAATTAACAACCGGCTGGACTCTGTAAATTTTCCCCACATCAACCCGGCCCGAATCATCTACGGGCCTCACGTCATACATTGCTTCTGTTATATTGCGCTTTTTATTAATCACGGCTGCGTTTATTTGTTATGGATTTCTCTTTTGCCGGCCGCCGAAGATATAGAAAGTACTCGACTTTGACTGATTGGTGTATTCGGTCTTGATCCAGTCGGCGGAGCGGACGGTGTTAGAAATGCGAAATTCGTCAACAGCACCGTTGAAAGGAAAAGTTCCATCCTTTACCGATCCAATATTAAAGGATCCGGTATTGGTTATATTGGTGATCAAGCCGCCGTCACTAATTCTATTTACAATTCCGCCGTTGATATAGGTGAGGGTTCCTGCGTGAGTACTTGAACCGTCGTAAGTTACAACCACATAGTGAAAACTGCTCAAGGCGGGATAATTGTGATTAAATATTTCATTAAAAAGAGAATCTGGCCAGCCGCCGCTTCCCCTAAGTTCAAATTCATAAGGGTCCCCCGCAATGTCTCCTCGTAAATTTAAGTCATATCCGACATTACTGGAATTCCACTTCCCAAATACCGAGCCAGCTGCCGAAGGAGTATCAGAATAGCTTTTTACCCACAACGAGAAAGTCATTGGGCTAGTTCTTTCCAAATCAACATTATTATTCATATCAATGTAATCACCCGTGCCATCAAATATCTGGGCTCTGGCAATCTTGCCATCTATATCATCATTATTGACCTGATTACCATTAACGGGACTGCTCCTGGAATCATAGTGGATTCCTGTTCCTGTTTCGTCAGTAACTCTTTCGCTCAAATGCCATACCCCTTGATAATTCGAATCCCAGACCCCAGTCTTATTCTGGTTCGTCGCTCCTGACGACGGCCCGCCGTAATACACATATATTATTGTATCTTGGGCAACAGAGAGAGTGGGCACTTCCACCCAAGCCCAGAGTTCTCCCGATGAGGAGGCGTATTTTTCTATCTCATGGTCAAGTTTGGTTGTGCCGTCAGATGAAGTAAATACGAAGTCTCCTCCCCCGCCCGTAATCCCCGCAGAAGACGAAGCCACATTGCCTCCGAATGAGGTATGCTTGAAATCAGGGTCAGTTCTTGAGATTAAAAGCGGGAAATTGCTTAAGTTGCTTGCTCCGGAAACTTTGTTCTTATCAACGGTTATCTTCTTTCTATAGTCCCAGTTGTTGCCGGAGGCCTGGTACCAGCCGGGGGTAGTGTCGGAAGAAGTGGTGGTCCTACCTATTCTGGTGGTTGAAGAAATTCGAGACTCTAATCCTCCAACAGCATAGAATAGGCTCGGTTTGAATTGGTTAGTGTATTCGGTCTTGATCCAGTCGGCGGAGCGGACGGTGTTGGAAACGCGGATTTCGTCAATTTTTCCACCTATAGACTGCGGCGGGAAAGAAGGATTGCAAGTACACAAAAATCCAGTAGTATCAAGAAGTTCATATATACTCACCGTATCTTCCGCAACTAAAATCCCGTTTGTATACAATCTAGTTGTATCCGTATCTGTATTAAATGTAGCAAATGCATGGGCCCACTTATTTATCGGAAAATTAATACTGGAAACTACCTCTGGATTTTGCGTCTGACTACTATCATTGGTCTTAAACCTAACGGATAACTTTTGATTTGATGTATCAAGTTTCATAAAAAAATCACCATGATAAGGACTACCACCACTATTGGCTTTAGCGATTGTTCTTCCGCTAACGGTTCCGCCCCAATATATCCACATACCAATGCTTACGCTACTATTTTGGAAATTAAGTGATGACGAATCCTCTACGCGTACATAGTCATCGCTCCCGTCAAAATCCAAACTCCCATTCATCTGCCCCGCTACCTGGTCGTTGGCGTCCATACTGCCATTGTCGGTTCCGTGGTTGCCGTTCGAGGTGGAGTCCTTGATCCCGTTCGTCCCCGCCACCGCCGGGTCTTCTTTGAGGTGCCACACCCCCTTGTAATTCGAATCCCAGACCCCAGTCTTATTCTGGTTCGTCGCTCCTGACGACGGCCCGCCGTAATACACATATATTATTGTATCTTGGGTAACAGAGAGGGTCGTAACATTAACCCAGCCAATGAATTGGCCGGAGGAGGAAGAGTAGGTTTCAATTTCGTAGGGTAAAACAGTTGTTCCGTCAGAAGAAGTAAAGACAAACTCTCCTGAACCGGAAGCGGCTTTGCCGCCGAAACCGATTGTTTTGAGGTCAGGATAAGTTAGTGATACCAGCACCGGGAAGTTAGATAGATTTGATATGCCGGATACTTTGCTCTCGTCTATAGTTATCTTCCTTCTATAGTCCCAGTTGTTGCCGGAGGCCTGGTACCAGCCGGGGGTAGTGTCGGAAGAGGTGGTGGTCTTGCCTATTCTGGTTCCTCCTCTTGAGACGAACATGGGATCCAAAAGGCCGTAGCCGCCGCCAGAGCCGATGGCTTCTATCCAGAACTCGCCTGCGCTTTCGACAGGAAAACTTATTTTTAATTTTAAGTATGCCGTCTGGCCGGCGGGAATCTCAATCTGGCTTCCGCCTTTTATTTCCTGTTCTCCGGGAATTAACTCTCTTTTCTTAAGGGCGTTTTTGAGCAGTTCTTCATTTATTTTTATGTTGCTCTTAAAAAGAGTGAGGAACTTCCAGTCATTGCCGCTTCTTTGTTCAAGCGTCTCCAGACGGGCTCCGATTTCTCCTTGGGAAGTTTTGGGGAAATAGAACAGCACTACCGCTTTTTCAAAATTTTTAGTCGTATTGGTGATGCTTATATATATATCAGCCGAATCCTCGCCTTCATAAATTTCGCTGTCGGTTTTTATGATAAACGTTTCGTCTTTATTTTCGTCTGTATGGGTAAAATTAATAATCTTGTCGTTAAGTTCAAGCGGGGCGACATCTATTTTTGGTTCCTGGTTTGTACTTGAATCCAAAATGTTTGCGCCGGGGACGGTAAATTGTGAAAACAAAATAATGCTTAGCGATACCGCAATCACAGTTATTATCAGTTTTGAATTTAAAAATTTCATGATTGGTTAAAATTTATAAAGTCGGGGGTTCGGGTATGGGTTCAGGTGTTGCTTGCGGTGAGCTTGTCGAATCCGGTTCGGGCGTGGGTTCAGGCGTCGGCTCCGGTTCCCCAGAGGTTGAACCTTGATCTTCTGAAGGTTCGACCTCGACAGATAGTTCCTCCGTCGGTGATTCGCTCGGGCTTGGTTCAGGTGTTTCAGAAGGTTCTGGATTTGGAGTCGGAGTTTCTGATGGTGTTGGAATGGGCGTTGACGGTGTTATTGAATTATCTTCCAGTAATGCCTTTAATTGGTCTTCGGTGACACAGGTTTGGCCAAGGCAAAGTTTATCAGTCGCTACTTCTTTGGCCGTCAGTTTTTCCGCAATTACATTCGCCGCTCTCACCAACCCTTGTTCAAAAACAATATTCATCGCCTCGTAAAATTTCTTGACGATTGAACTAAAGAGAATATCTATATCAAATATCGCACCGGAATCTTGAATAAGCAAATCCGATTCTGAAGCCAGAGAGTCGGCCGGCGACGGAACCCAATAACTCAGGTTAACGAAAGTCAAAACTTTTGCGTATGAACCGGAAGCGGTCTCACTCAAGGAGCCTGAATCCGAAACGCTAAAATCAAACGAGGACGAAGTAAGCGGTTCAAGAGCAATACCCACAACAACTCCCGGACTAATGGCTTTTGCGGCAACACCGGGTATTGAACTCACCGTTAGCCGGTCCCCTTCTTTAATAGGCCCGTTTTCAAGAGAAACTTTAACCGGAACACGGCCGGAAAGAGCTACAGCAACATTTTTAACCGATCTTTGATCTTTGCTGCCAGAACCTTTTAACAACAACCCCGGTTTTTCAGAAATTATTCCCATTATCAAATCTCTGTCGGATGCTTTTTTGACAAACTCGCTTTCAAATTCAAAAGATCCGGTGGCTATCGGCTTAGCTTGATAATCAAGAGCCGCCAAGTCGCCTGCTTCCATGCTACTGTCAAGAGTCGGGAAATTTTCAGCCAAGTCTCCTATGTCAACAGAGGCATTGGATGAATAAATGGTTCCGGCAGCCCTATTGGCATCGCCGCAATCGCTAGCAGAGGTCTCTCCGTCATCAACGCAAAGAGCTCCGGTTATCCATACTCCCCCGTTGCCAAAGAATTTTGACAAGCTGGCCACAGGATCAAATTTTGTAGGTCCGACAACAAGTGAGTGCGATATTGAAGCGATTCCAAAAACCTCAAACCCGACCGACTTGGTTGATAATGCCGATATTTTCGTCTCTGAATTAAGAGTGTCGATCCTGAAAGAAGTGGAGGCCGAAGGAAAATCGGGACTGGTCACCATAAACGCTGACGTTGACGCAACATTAATTAAAAGCCCTCCTTCGTCGCTGAATTTGGAAAGCAAAGTACCGCCGGAACTTTTAAGTTCAAAAAGTGGACCGGTTTGGCTTGGGCCTGCGGTAATTGTCATGCCGGAATTGCTGCTTGAAGCAGTGGTGTCAATCACAAAAATATCATCAAAAACTCCACCGGTATCTGTTACCACAAAAGCCCTTGTAGAGTTATTGCTGATCCTGACAAAAGAATCAAACTGGGCCGTGGCGTTGACTTCAAGGTCGCCGGAGATCAGTAAGTCGTTAGTGGTAGTTATAAAGTTGGCATATCCGGTAGCGTCAGTGCCGAACCTTGAATAGCTGGTTGAACTGAATCCTCCCACCTGGAGAGTTCCGAACAATCCGTAAGACGCCGAGGCGGTGCCTCCAACCTCAAGTCGCCCGCCCAGCACCTCAAGCTTGCTTGTAGGTGCTGTGGTCCCGATGCCGACGTTGCCGGTTGAATCAATAACCGTGAGATATGGGGTGCCGTCTGAATTCTTTACTATCTGAACTCCTCCTCCAGCCTGGAGTGCCAGGAAACCGTTAAAAATACTGATAACCTTACTATCGCTTATTCTAAGTGAGTTTGTAGCACTAATATAGTCTGAAGCCGTAATAATTCCAGTAACACCAAGCTGCGCTCCCGGACTCGTCGTCCCTATCCCCACGTTGCCGCCTTTCACGAAAAGCGTGTTAGAAAGTGATGCCGGGCCCTGGAAAGCAAGGGAGCCCACACCGTAGAGATCTCCTGAAACAAAGAGGTCATTTGAAGTTGTAATCCAATTTGAGGCGGGGCCGGAGATGGTTGATGTTCCGAATCTGTTGTAGGCCGCCGAAGCGAATCCCCCCACCTGTAAAGTGTTGCCGGTCAGGAGATATGAGGCCGAGGCGGTGCCCTGAACTTCAAAGACAGTGGAGGGAGCGGCGCCGATGCCGATAAAATAATTGGAAGCGCCTCTGTTAATGGTCAGGTTGGCATCCAACGTCATTGAATTTACGAATTCATCAAAATCCAGGGAGTTAGAGGAGACGCTTCCGCCGGTATCTGCCGCGCAGTCCCAATCTCCGGCGCCGGTTTTCTTAAGAATTTGACCATTAGAACACAGTGCCCCGTCAGGCATAATCTCGCCAT